>ENA-UOOE01000006-UOOE01000006.1-fermentation-metagenome-genome-assembly--contig:-NODE-6-length-274734-cov-6.468216_pt1 | contig 274734 bp, 291 predicted proteins | sample MGYA00245776_ERZ724021 | MGnify/ENA primary metagenome ERZ724021 (study PRJEB28704, sample SAMN03018321) | fermentation metagenome | biome: anthropogenic terrestrial biome; feature: soil; material... | reverse complement strand
GTCGTTAACGACCTGATCGTGGAGATCGAGAGGGTCAAGGGAAAGAAGGAGATCAGGATAACCAAGCCTGACGAGAAGATCAAGGAGGACGACACCCTTATCACTCTGGCATCCGGCCTCGTGCAGAACTTCCAGGAGATCAGGGAGCTGGGGGCGATGGGGCGCGAGATGGATGTCGAGCTGTCCATCCATACGCCCTACTACATGGACCTGGCATCCAATTCGGAGCTGACCCAGCGGTGCATCGACAACGTCAGGTGGGCGGGCACCATGGCCGAGCAGATGGGCGGCGGCATGGTGGTCACTCACCTCGGCCTGTTCGGGGAAGGCGACCGCAAAGTGGCCAAGAAGGCCATCGTGGACAATGTGGCCGGCATCATGGAGTGGTGGGAAGACAACAACATGAGCCCGCTGCTGGGGCTGGAGACGTCAGGCCGCCAGGAAGTATTCGGCTCTCTCGACGAGATCCTGGAGATATGCGGCGACATCAAAGGCATCGTGCCGGTGATTAACTTCGCCCATGTGCACGCCAGGGAAGCCGGCGGGCTGCGCGAGCCTCAGGACTTCGGCGACCTTCTCGATCGGGTCAAGGACTACGTGGGCGGGCATTATTACACTCACTTCTCGGGCGTGGAGCATGAGGCGGGGAACGAGAAGCGCATCACCCCCATCAAGAAGGGCGACCTGCGCTTCGAGCCCCTTGCCGAGTACCTTGCCGATGAGAACCCCAATATCACCATCATATCTTCATCGCCCCTGCTGGAGCATGACGCCATGTACATGAAGGTCATCTACGAGCGCGTGCTCACCAAGCGGGTGGCCAAGGAGTCCAGGCTGAAGCGGAACAACAAGTCCGACGAAGACGGGGAGGACGAAGAGGACCTGGCGGAGGACCTTGAACTGGAGGACATCGACAAGCCTCCGAAGATCAAGGAGAAGGTGAAGAGCGAAAAGAAGCCCGAAGCAAAGAAGGCCGCTCCGCCCAAGGCCGAGAAGAAGCCCAAGGCCGTCAAGAAGAAGTGACCATGGAAGGTGACGCCGTGCAGACCTCCGCTCATTACATCCTCGGTGAGATGGAGGCTGCCCTGGGCAAGATAGATGCCGCCTCCCTGGAAAAGGCGGTGGCCTCCATCCTGTCGGCCAAGACCGTCTTCATCTACGGCGTCGGCCGCTCAGGCCTCATCGGCCAGGCTTTCGCCGTGAGGCTGGTGCAGCTCGGCATCGACGTCCATTTCGTTGGTGATATGACCACTCCCATCGTCGCGACCGATGATGTGGTCATCATCGTCTCCAATACTGGCGAGACCATGTCGGCGGTGCAGACCGCCAACATCGTGCGCCGTGTGGGTGCGACGGTCGTCACCATAACGGGAAACCCGAACTCCAAGCTGGGGCACGCGTCCAACATCGTTCTCGAGCTCTCGTCGTCGCGGGACGAGCAGAGGAAAAGGTACGCTCCCCTGGGGACCATATTCGAGGGTGCGGCCCTGGTCCTGTTCGATTCCATAGTGTCCATCATAATGGAGAGGACCGGCCAGAACGAAACCTCCCTGCGCCGCCGCCACGCCATCTGGGTGTGAGTCTCGGCTTCGTCGGTCACGGATCGGCGGGCGCCGTCACCGCGGCGGGCCGCCCTCGACGGCCCTCATGCGCACAGTGCGGCCATAGTAGGGATTCTGATGTTCATCCCAGTAGACGGTGAACGGTCTGCTCTCCACTCTGTCGTTGTCAAGATAGAACGCCTCGATCTCCTTGTTCACAGGATCGATGACGATCGCCGAATGATATCTCTGGTTGAACATGGAGCGCTGGGTTTGGATGTCGGTGGCCGACATGAAGCAGGTGTAAGAGGGATGGGAGTGGTACCATCCCACGATGACATACTTGAAATCGCAGCCGTCCAGCTCCTCGAACAACTTGTCGAACGCCGAGCGGTCGAACCGCACGCTCACTGCTGTGGCGTCCAGGTCGGTGGTGGCGACGTCCCGCACCAGGGTGTAGTCCCTTCCCTCGTGCCGATATATCATTCCTAGCAGGAAGCCCATGACCTCCTTCCTCTCATCCAGGTGTGCCATGGCATGGTTCCGTATCTTCTGCTCTGCCACCTTCGAGAGGTACAGCTCGAAGCCTTTCGCCTCCTGCGCGTCATACATCTCCAATGACCGTCCGCCCAGCCACTTATGCATCTTGGTCCTTTCCCGGGGCGGAGGAGCGCGCTCCCTTACCTCTACATCACCCCCGGCGGTGATGACGGGCAGGCTCACAGGAACCGGACCCCCTTCTTGGGCGGCCTGCTGATGCTGGGCGGCGACCTTCCCTTCCCGCTGTTGAAGTACGCGGCCGCAGCGGTGCAGCTATCGGTGCCGAACGGGCTCAGCGGGTTGGGACAGGCCAGCATGGATTCGATGCCCTTGATGAAAGTGATGAGAGTGGAGCCGAAGCTCCATCCGTCCAGCAGCTTGGTGCACACGTGTCCTCCGTCTTCGGGGAGCATGATGTTGGGGTGAAAAATCGGCGTCAGCCATATCACCGTGGGCTTGGTGAACGGATAGTCCTTTCCGATCACCAGGCGGAAGAGGTGATGGTATCTCGCGGTCACCTTGCCATTGAGCAGGCATAGGCCCGCAGCATCTGTCAGCTCGATGTCCACGGAGAACGGGAACGGCGTATCGCTGCCGAAGGGCAGGCTCTTTCCGAGGTAGTCGGAGCAGATCCTTAGTTCGTTGCGAAGTCTTTCTCTCAGTACCACCTCAGGCAGGGCCATTAGCACCGCCTTCAGGGTCGGGTATGAGCTCCAGCTCATCATTGTCAAGGATGGCTGCCTCCACCACGGTCTGCTGACCTCGCAGGAGCTTCTTGCCGCGTCGGAGCACGTATGCGCCCGCATCCTTCTGCCAATAACCGGCCACGCCTTCGATGATCTCGTCCACGGTGTTCTCGCCCTCGAGCTCCATATCTACCGTGGCACCGCTCTCGGCGTTCCTCACTCTTACCTTGAGGGACATATTATCAGACGATAAAAATATTCCAGGCAATTAAACCTATGGTCTTCAATCAGCAAATCCGTTGCTGAGCGGAATGGTTTGGGCATGAGGGGTCGAGGGACAGCTCCAGCTCCTCCCACCGTCCGCCCAGGCCGTCGTAGAGCGCCACATGCTTCAGGCATCTGTCCCCTTGCCCGCTCAGTATCTTCAGGGCCTCTCGCACCTGCATCGCGGCAATGATGGCGGTGGTGGTGATCTCGGCGGCGAACTTCGGCTGAAAGAACGTCATATCGCCGCCAGTGCACGAATGGCGCATGTCCAGCGTCCGGTAGTGGGTGCGGTTGGCGGCGCATTGAACACAGGGCGTGGAAGGTGGCGACACCACCTGCACCTTCCCGGTGGTGCCGCGGGTGCCGCCATCGATGTACACTTTCCCAAAGTAGCAGGCGTGGGAGTTGACGTGCAGCCTGGCAGCGATATTGTCCAGGCATCCCAGCACTACATCGCAGGATCTCCAGACATCTTCCGGCAGCTCCTCCACGCGGCAGACCAGCGGCCTGACCTCCGCCCCTGGGTCCAGCTCCATGGCCCGGCGGGCCACAACCTCGGCCTTGAGCTCACCGCCCGACGCGTCCTCTTCTCGAAAGAAAACGCAGCGGTTGAGGTTGGAGCGCACCACCCGGTCCATGTCCACCACGTCCACGCGGCGCACACCGGACAGGACCAGGTCCTTGATCGCCTCGTTGCCCAACGCTCCCGCGCCTACTACCAGCACCCGGGCCGAAGCGATGCTGTCCAGATCAAGCCAGTCGATGCGGCGGGAGCGCTCCCAGCGGTCGGCGTCGATGCTGTCGGTCCGGAGTCTCACGCCCCCGTAACGCACGACGGCCTTTTTAATATTACTAAGAAAGAGATATTTATTGAAGGCGTCTCGCAATTCACGGCCTCGCAAAAGATTTAAAACAGACCATGTGCTCATGCCATCCAGCATGGTAGAGGACGGTTCATTCACAGTCACTCCCTGGGAGGTCAGCGGAGAGATCGATTACGATCTGCTCGTCGAGAAGTTTGGAACCAAGCGCATAGATCAAGCGCTGATAGACAGGATGGCGAAGTACGGCCCGATACACCCGCTGATGCGCCGCGGGGTGGTGTACTCGCACCGCGACATGGATTGGATCCTGGACCGCTACGATGCAGGCGAGCCGTTCTACTTGTATACTGGAAGGGGTCCGTCGGGCCAGACCCACCTGGGCCACCTCATGCCCTGGCTGTTCACCAAGCATCTCCAGGACGTGTTCAACGTTCCGCTGTACTTCCAACTGACCGACGACGAGAAGTTCCTGTTCAATGAGGGGTTGACGCTGGACGACACCCGGGGGATGGCGTACCAGAACCTGCTTGACGTCATCGCGCTCGGCTTCGATCCGGGCAAGACGAAGATCTTCCTCGATACCGAGTACATCCACAACCTCTACCCGTTCGCTCTTCAGGTGGCGAAGAAGGTCACTTTCTCCACTGCCAAGGCGGTCTTCGGCTTCGACAACAGCACCAACATAGGGAGCATATTTTATACGAGCATACAGACCGCACCTGCATTCCTTGGCTCCGCCCTGGCTGGCAAGAACGTCCCCTGCCTCATCCCTTGCGGCATCGATCAGGACCCGCATTTCCGCGTGACCAGGGACATCGCCCCGTCTCTCGGCTACTACAAGCCAGCGCTGCTGCATAACAAGATGTTCCCTGGGTTGGGGGGCGGGGACAAGATGTCCTCCTCGCAGCCGAACAGCACGATATACACCACCGACGCTCCGAAGGTGGTCCGCAAGAAGATCAACACCGCCTTCACCGGCGGGGCCGTGACGGTCGACGAGCAGAGGAAGAGCGGCGGAAAGCCGGAGATCTGCGCGGTGTTCAAGTACAAGTTCTATCTGTTCGAGCCGGAAGACCGCAAGCTGGACGAGCTGTACGATCGCTGCCGAAAGGGAGAGGTGCTGTGCGGCGAATGCAAGAAGACCCTCGGCGACGCGGTGGCCTGCTTCCTGGAGAAGCATCAGGAGGCCAGGGAGAAGGCCAAGGACCGCGTCGACGAATTCATCCTGAGAGACTGAGCATGGAGATCGCCCCCATCGGTAGGGTCATCAGCAACGAGGAGGGCTGCGCTCGTATCGAGATACTGCCCGAGTTCCTGGATGGCCTCTACCGCATCGAGGAGAGCGATGAGCTGTTGGTGCTCTACGTGTTCGATCGGACGGATGAGGTCCGTCTGCGCGTCCATCCGCGCGGGGATCCAAGCGCGCCGGAGGTGGGCGTCTTCGCATCCCGAAGCCCCCTGCGCCCCAACCACATCGCCGCTACGGTCGTTCAGCTCGTCGCCGTCAGCGGTGGCATCCTCACGGTGGAGGGGCTGGACGCCCTGGACGGCAGCCCGGTGGTGGACATCAAGCCGGGGAATCGCCGCGACGATCCTTGCCCTGGCGGGCCGTCGCGCTCCCTGGCCGGCGTACGCTGAGCGGCTTTCGCCAGCGAAAGGATAATTACTATTCAGCCATTCACGCTACCCATGAATGCCTCGGAGATACTCACCGGGCTGAGCGCCAACGAATCGAAGCTGCTGCTCGCGCTGGACCGCCTCAACGGAAGGGCGGACCCGGAGCGGATATTCGAGGCCGGCGGCTTCTCCCAGCTCGTGGAGGTCATGAATGCCGGCTCCTGGCTCCAGTCCAAGGGCGCGGTGGTCATCTCCGAGGTCGCGCGAAAGGTATACTCCATCAAGGACCGCGCGGTGCTCGACCGGGGCCTTCCGGAAAGGCGGGCCATCAGGCTGCTGGCCGAGAAGGGCGGAGAAGGCGACATGGGCGACCTTGCCGCCGAGCTCTCCAAGGAGGAGACGTCCATCGCTCTGGGGTGGCTGAGGAAGAAGGACCTTGCCACGATATCCAAGGCGGACGGCAGGACAGTGCTGCGGCTCACCGAGAACGGCCGTGACGCTCTGGACCGGCCGACCGCCGACGAGGTGCTGCTGGAACAGCTGGCCGAGGAAGAGATGTCCGAGGAGACGCTCGACAAGGCCGTGATCGCCGCCCTTCGCTCCCGCCAGGACCTGGTGGCGGAGAAGCTGCTGGTCACCAGGACGATGGAGCTGACCGACCTGGGAAGAGAGATCGTCTCCATGGGCCTGGAGGTCAAGGACGAGGTGGCCCAGCTGACCCCGGAACTGATCCAGACCGGCAAGTGGAAGGATGTGCAGTTCCGCCGGTACGATGTGAGGACCTTCGCCCCGGCCGTCCACCCGGGAAAGAAGCACCCCCTCACCCGCATCGCCGACGAGATCAGGACCATATTCGTGGATATGGGCTTCACCGAGATCGACGAGGAGTACGTGCAGCCGGCGTTCTGGAACATGGACGCGTTGTTCACGCCTCAGGACCACCCGGCGCGGGAGCTGCAGGACACATTCTATCTCAAGAACCCATGCAAGCTGCAGCTGGAGGACGACGGCATCATCGATCGCGTCTGTGCGATGCACGAGACCGGAGGCGATACCGGCTCCAAGGGATGGAGGTACAGATGGTGCCGCGAGGAATCTGAGAGGGCGCTGCTTCGCACTCATACCACCGTCAACACCATACGGCACCTGTGGCGCAACCCCGAGCCGCCGGTGAAAGTGTTCTCCCTGAGCAAGGTCTTCCGCAAGGAGGCCATCGACGCCACGCACCTTCCGGAGTTCACCCAGATCGAGGGGATCATCATGGAGAAGGACGCCTCCTTCGACATGCTGTGTGGCATCATCAAGGAGTTCTACCGCCGCATGGGGTTCGAGAACGTCCGCTTCCGGCCGGGGTACTTCCCCTACGTGGAGCCTGGTCTGGAGGTCGAAGTGGAGTTCAAGGGCAGCTGGCTGGAGCTGGGCGGCGCAGGTGTGTTCCGCCCTGAGGTCACCGCTCCCTTCGGGGTGAAGTACCCGGTCCTGGCATGGGGCATGGGCTTCGAGCGGCTGGCCATGCTGAGATGGGACCTGAAGGACCTCAGGGACCTCTACATCAGCGACGTGGACATGCTCAGAACGTCCCCGATTCTTTGAGCGAGCTCGCCTTCAGGGCGAATTCCAGGGACTTGTCGCGCATGCCGTTGGCATAGTACATCTGGGAGACCTTATTGAGCAGCTCCACCTGCTTGGACTTCATGGCCGCGCGCGACAGCTGGAACATGCGCAGGGCCTCGTCGTCCTCGCCGGTCCTGATGGCGACGATGCCCAGGAGGAAGTATGCCCGGGACTCTTCCTCGGGGTTGTCGATGTGCCGGTCCAGCAGCCTCTGCAGGATCTCCTTGGGCTCGTGGTAATCCTCATTGCGGATAAGGACCTCCGCTATGGTGCATTCCAGCAGGTTGTTGACCCGGCCGTCGAACACGTTGCGGGCGCGTATGAACGCCTTGTAAGCGTAGTCCCACTCCTTCCGGTCCATGTAGTTCAGCCCCTCTATCATGTAGCCGTCGAATCGCTCCGAAGGAATGCTCGACGCCTCCATGAACTTGCACACGATTAGACAATACTCATGCTTCCCGACCCGCCTGGCAGTCTCGGCCTGAACGTAGTGCACGGTCCCGCTGTATCCTTTGGTCACGTCCCTGATGTTGGAGACTGCCTCCAGCAGTTCCTCGTCCGGCGACAGCAACAGTTCGTTGGCATGATTGAACACCAGGATCTCCGCGTCCACGTAACGGCGGGCGCAGACCAGATGGTACAGCACCTCCTTGAGGTCATCCCAGTGAAGCCAGTAGTCGGCCGCGAAATTGTGGTAGTCGCGGATCTTCTCCGGATCGGTCACGGAGAGCACGTATTCCTTGAGCTCCTTGGGGAGATCGACCATCCCCCGCTCGTCGATCGGCAGCAGCGAGGTGGCGATGTCCGGCAGCACCTCGCGCCGGAATGGCTTGCGGAACACGCAGGACATTGCCACCACTGGCTTGAACTTCTCGTCCAGGACCCTCCATAGCTCCGGCCCCTTGCACTTCCTGATGTCCTGGTAGGCGGTCAGATCGAGATCGTTCTCGTCAGCATATTGCTTGATCTCTCTGGCTCTCGCCTCTCCGGCCGGCGTCAGGAAGTACACCTTGCGCTTGGTCCGCCCCCTCTTGATGTGGGACAGCCGCTCCTTGACCTCTCCGGCGTTCTTGAGCTTCTTGAGTTCCAACGCGGCGTGGGCGCGGGAAATGCGCAGAGCCGCGGCAATCCCGTCTTGACTTATATCGATAGGGACATCATAGGACTCCAGATACCTGATGTATTGTTGCAGGTGGAACAGGATGCGTTCGCCCACCGTGAGCGCTACTGCCAACTATATCTCCTCCCGCTGGATATTGCACGATTGTTATTTATCTCATGCCCTGCCAAGTAACCTGTTCGCTGCACGTCCTCTTGGCGCGTTGGGCGTACTCCACCGCCTTCTCCTCCATACCCATGAGTGTATAGGCATCGGACAGGCGGAGGTAGATCTCGCCGTTCTCCTTGTTCCGGGCGGCACCCCTGCTTTTGCTGAACGACCTTACCGCTTCCTGGGCCATCCCGGAGCGCAGGTACGCCATCCCCAGCTGGTAGAATATGTGCTCCAGCTGGTCCGCCTCCCTCACCCCTTCAGCCAGAATGTTCTCCAGCACCGCTCTCGCTTCGGGCATTCGCCCCGCCCTCATGAGCGTTTCCGCGATCTCGCATTCCAGCTGGGCGCTTGCCTCTGTCGAATCCTCCCTGGCCCTCACCAGGAGGGCATAGGCGCGGTCCAGTTCGCCGTTCTCGCGGAACACCAGGCCTTCCATTACGACCCCGTTGAGCTTCTCCCCCGGCATGGCCGACGCCTGCAGCTCCCTCGCCCTCTCCAATGCATAGTCCAACTCGCCGGCGTGGAGGGCGGCACGGGCCTGGGCGAACCGTACCTTGCCGCGATACCGTTCCGACGGGACGACCGAACTGAATATGGTATGAAGGTCCTCATCAGGCGTAGCCAGCAGCGCGTTCGCTTTGGAGGAGAGAAGCATCTCCGCCTCCTTCGCCCGCCCCGAGCCGATGAGGTGGTACAGCCGCTCCCGGTAGTCCCCTTCGCGAAGCCAATAGTCAGCGGCAAAACTGTGGTAGCGGCGCATACGCTCCTCGTCCACCACCGTGGCGCCGTACTCCTTCAGGCTCGTTGGTAGATCGACCATGCCCTCCTGATCGGTGGGTAGCAGCGATATGGTGGTCTCCGGCAGGGCGTCGCGGCGGAACGGCCTGCGGAACACCCCGGCCTGACCCAGGACCTCGCGGGACGCCTCGTCCAGGCTGGCCCATAGCTCCGGCCCCTTGCACTTCTTGAGGTCCAGGAACGCCTGCACCTCGATCCCCTCGCTCTCGGCGAACGCCCTCACCTTGGACGCGCGCTCCTCTCCCGCTGGAGTGAGGAAGTACACCTTGCGCTTGGTCTTGCCCTTCTTGATATGGACCAGATTCTCGATGACCTCATTGTTCTCCTTGAGCTTCTTCAGCTCGATGGCGGCGTGGGCGCGGGAGATGCGCAATGCTGAAGCGATGCCGTCCTGGCTAACGTCCAATGGCGCATCGTAACTGTCCATATACTTGCTGTACTGTCCGAGATGGAGGACTATTCTCTCCCCTACGGTGAGGGTTCCGGGCATGATGAACGAATCTCCCTGGTGCCTATTAAAAGAATGGAGCTAACCGTATACTTAGATAACGATAATACTGCGCACAGCCAGCGATATGGCGCCACAGCGGTGCAACATAAATACGAGCGGCGCGGTTCGCCCGATGGCCTGCGGAGGACAAGGATGAGGTTGATAATATGCAGCACGGAGGACGAGGCCAGCGTCAACATCGCCAATGCACTGCGGTCATTGACCGAGTGGACCGAGGAGGGCGAGTTCGGCGGCCGCCCGGTCCTGCGCCACAGCGATCTCCGATTGCTGTTGACCGATGAGCTGCACATCCATGCTGAAGGCATCGACCTGGCGGCCGAGAGGGTCCTGGGACGAAAGGTCGATGAGGTCGTGTTCCTGTCCCGGCACCGCGCGGCGTCCGGAAGACCGTCCCTGACCGTCCACCCCATCGGCAACTGGGGCAAGGCGGAGTACGGTGGCCGGGAGAGAACGCTCACTCCCGCATCGCCGCATCTCATGACCTCCCTCCTAAGGAAGATGAGAGCAGAAGCGGCGAACCTCCCATATGACGTAGTGTTCGAGGTGACCCACCACGGCCCGCTGCTGAGCCGGCCCACGTTGTTCATGGAGATCGGCAGTGACGAATCGTCCTGGGGGAACAAGGACGCTGCCGCCGCCCTCGCCGCCAGCCTCCTGAAGGTGCAGGTCGAGGAGAATCCCGTGGCGATCGGCATCGGGGGCGGACACTACGCACCGAGGTTCAGCGAGGTCTCGCTGACCCGCCGCATCTCGTTCGGCCACATGCTCCCCGCCTATGCCATGGACCTTTCCGATCTCGACGGCCTGAGCCGCAGCATAGCCATGGCGATGGAGGCCACGGGAACAAGGACCGCCTACGTTCACAAAAAATCGATGAAGCGGTCGGAGGCCACCGCCGTTTCATCCCTGGTCCGCGACCTGGGAGGCGAGACTGTGGACAGCTCCGACCTTGAAAGGTTGGAGTGAGCTCTCCCGGAGCTTACTGCTTCTTGCCGCCGTAGCAGCCCTTGCCGGTGTCGGCGGTCCCGCCCGGCGTGTTCTCGGCGACCTTCTCGTCGGTGCCTTCCAGCTCGTTGAAGACCTGGGTAAGCCCCTTCTTGGCGATGGACCAGGACGGAACGCCCCCGACCACCACCGCAACGTGCATGGCCTCCACAATCTCCTCCTTCGTCGCGCCGTAGTTGGCGGCAACCTTGGCCTGAGGGTATATGCAGTCCTCGCACATCCGCACGGCCACACAGGCCAGGGCGATCAGGCGCTTGGTCTTGCGATCTAGGGCACCGTCCTCCACTAGCACGCGGTCCAGCTCCTTGATCACCACGGCCAGCTCGGGGTTGTGCTTCCTGATGTGAGCCAGGTTGCTGGGGATGTAGTCCCCCATGCGGCAGCCCATCTCCTCCACTGCATCTTCCGCGCTCACGGTGTCCTTCAGGTTGCCCATGCGCTTGCATTGTTTCTCGTTGTCATCGTTGGCCATGTTCGCTCACCTTGATACGTTCACGAATCCTGCACGAGGCAGATAACCTTATGCCCGTATCAGCCGTCGATGACGGTCCCTTTGATAGTCAGCCCCTTGGCCGCCTTGGACATCTCATCGAGATCTCGGCCGGCGACCACCAGCACCGGTATGCGGCACCGCATGACGATGGACGCCCCCATGGGGTCGAAGACCCCTGAAGCGCCGGCCCCGTGCTCGTCGCCCAGCAGGTCCTTCAGCTGCTGGAACGACAGCCGCTCGTATCTTTTGGCGGCGCTGTCCCTCTTCGGGTCGGCCGAGTACACCGCGTCCACCGATGTGGCGTTGACGATCCTGGTCGCCCCCACTGCTTCGGCCAGGGATGCCGATACGCCGTCGGTGGTGTGTCCGGGGGTCGTCCCGCCCATCACCACGACCTTTCCCCTGCCAGCCTGCGAGGCTGCCTCATCCACGGTGGTCGGAACGCTCTGCTCCGCCAGGTCCCCCAGGGCAAGCTGCAGCAGACGGGCATTGAGCCTAGTGGTCATTATCCCCATCTCATCGAGCTGGTGATCGGGCGCGTTCAGCTCCCTTCCGATGTTGATGTACAGGCGGGCGGTCCTTCCGCCTCCGCATACCACGAACAGCTCCATATCTTTGGAGAGGTCCCTCAGGAGGGACGCGAAGCGCTTCAAGAACTCTCCGTCCCGGTCGCCCGGGATTATGATGGAGCCTCCGAGGGAGATGACCACCCGATCCATGCCGCCAGCATTGGGATTGTCATTCATAATCCTTCCCCCGCTGGTCAGGCCAGCCGCGATGGTGCCGCCGCCGGGGTGGGGTCATTTCTAGCAAAGCTTTATTACAGCCCTTTATTTAGAGATGAGCGCAGAATTAAGGTTGTATATATCATGGCTCAGGAAGAGGCCGTTAACGACAGTTTGATGGAAAAGCGCCGATACGATTTCAAGCGCGCCCTGGAGGAGCTCCGGGACCTTCGGGGGCGCGGCACCGAGCTCGTCTCGGTGTACGTTCCCCCGGACAAGCAAATCTTCGACGTTGCCAATTACCTGCGGGGCGAATACTCGCAATCACAGAACATCAAGAGCAAGAGGACCAACAAGGCCGTCACCGGCGCGCTGGAGTCGATCCTCGCTCGACTTAAGTACTTCAAGACCCCCCCACCAAACGGCGTGATATTTTTCGTCGGCGAGGTGGCGACCGTGGGCGACCAGACCAAGCAGGTCCAGTACGTACTGGAGCCGCCAGAGCCGATCACGTCGTTCATGTACCGCTGTGACTCCGAGTTCTACACCGAGAAGCTGTGGGGCATGCTCGACGAGAAGAAGACGTTCGGCCTTCTTGTCATAGATAGGTCGGAGGCGACCGTCGGCCTGTTGAAAGGCAAGAGGATCACCCCGGTCAAGAACATCCCGTCGCTGGTGCCGTCCAAGCACGGCCGCGGCGGTCAATCGGCGGTCCGTTTCGAGCGGCTGATCGAGATCGCCGCACATGAGTTCTTCAAGAAGGTTGGCGAGATCGCCTCGGAGACCTTCCTCAACGAGCCGGACCTCAAGGGCATCATCATAGGTGGCCCTGGCGCCACCAAGGACTTCTTCGTCAAGGAGGAGTACCTACACCACGAGATGATGAAGAAGATCATCGACACCTTTGATACCGGCTATACGGACGAGTACGGCCTGAAGGAGCTGGTTGAGAAGGCCAAGGACTCGCTACAGGAGCTGGACCTGATGAGGGAGAAGCAGCTCATCCAGCGCCTGCTGGAAGAGATCCGGAAGTCGGACGGAGGCCTCGCCACCTATGGCGAGGAGCAGGTCCGCCGGGCTCTCAGCATGGGGGCGGTGGACACCCTTCTGCTCTCCGAAGGTCTGAGGAAGAAGCGGGTGAGGTTCGAATGCTCCTGCGGCAATTCGGGCGAGGTCACTGTTGATAAGGAGGAGGACGTCAAGTGTCCAAAGTGCCCAGATGCCACTCCTCAGGTGATTGAGAGCAAGGACGTCGTGGATGACTTCTACGATGAGGCGGGTAAGGTCGGAACGACGGTGGAGCTGCTGTCGGTCGACTCCGAGGAGGGCGAGATGCTGATGAAGGCCTTCGGGGGCGTCGCCGCCATACTCAGGTATTCCACGGGAGCGATGTAATGGACCCTCTGAGACCGTTCCGTTCTGAGGTGGAGAGTGCAGCAAAGGAGGCGTTCCGCTCCATGGGAGCGGACGTGCCGTTCGAGATCGAGGTGCCATCCACCGGCATCGCCGATCTCGCGGTGCCGTGCTTCCCGCTGGCCAAGACGCTGCGCAAGGCGCCGGCCGCCATCGCCGAGGAGGCGCTGAGCCATCTGCCCGCCATGACCCTGATCTCCAGGGCCTGGGCCGAGAATGGCTATCTGAACTTCAAGGTCGACACCTCCGTGTTGGCATCCTCCACCGTGCGCGCCGTTCTGGAAGAGGCATCCAGCTACGGCCGGGGCGAGGACCGGCCGGAGAAGGTGCTGCTGGAGCACACATCCGTCAATCCCACCGGGCCGATCCATGTCGGCCGAGCTCGCAACCCTATCATCGGGGACACTCTCGCCCGATGCATGCGGGCCTGCGGGTACGACGTCACCACTGAGTATCTGGTCAACGACGTCGGCAAGCAGGTCGTGCTCCTGGCGTGGGGCCTGGAGAACATCGACCCGTCCGAGGTGGACGCGGTCGAGAGCGATAAGGCGGACCACCGGCTGGTGCCGTTCTACCGCAAGGCCAACCAGATGATGGAGGCCGACCCGGAGGTAGCAAGGCAGGTCGCCGACATGCTGGTCCGCTTCGAAGCAGGCGACGCCGAGGTCATCGATACAGTGCGTAAGACCGCCAGCCTCATGCTGGACGGCATAGTCCAAAGCCTCAGCGCCATCAACGTGCATATCGACCAGTTCACTTGGGAGTCGGACTTCATCAAGGATGGCTCGGCCCGCCGCGTCGTCGATGAGCTGACCAAGTGCGCGGTGTGCCGCGAGGACAAGGGCGCGCGCTACCTCGACCTGGAGGGCTGCGGCATCCACGGCCGGGGGACCAAGTTCTTCTTCACCCGGGCGGACGGCACCACGCTGTACACCACGAGGGACATCGCCTACCACCTGAACAAGTTCTGCCGCGCCGACCGCGCCATCAACATCCTGGGCGAGGACCAGAAGCTGGGCCAGGCCCAGCTGGCCAACGCCCTTCGGTTCCTCGGAAAGGACCGGGCGCCGGAATGCATATACTACTCGTTCGTTTCTCTGCCGGAAGGAAGGATGTCCACCCGCAAGGGCGTGGTGGTCTACCTCGACGACCTCATAGAGGAGGCGGAGGAGCGCGCCTTGGAGGAGGTCAGCAAGCGGCGTACCGACCTTTCGGAGGAGAAGATGCTGGAGATCGCCCGCAACATCGGTCGCGGCGCGGTGCGCTACAACATCGTCCGCGTGCAGCCGGAGAAACAGCTGATCTTCAAGTGGGAGGAGGCGCTGAACTTCGAAGGGAATTCGGCCCCCTTCGTGCAGTACGCCCACGCCCGGGCGTGCAGCATCCTGCGCAAGGCAGGCGACTTCGACCGCTCGGCCGATCCGTCGGTGCTCACCAATGATTACGAGGTGCGTCTCATCAAGGAGCTGGCAAGACTTCCGTCGGTGATAGTGGAGGCGGGAGAGAAGGCCCGCATACACCTGCTCCCGGTGTACTGCCAGGAGGTGGCATCGGCGTTCAATCAGTTCTATACCTACGTTCCGGTGCTGAAAGGGGAGGACATGAAGGACGCCCGGCTGGCCCTGGTGGAGGCGACCCGCATCGTGCTGGCCAATGCCCTCATCACCCTGGGATTGAGCGCTCCGGAGGAGATGTAGAATGAAAATAGTCCCTCTTTCCGATGAGGACCGCGTCCCGGTGCGCATGCTGGAGCTGGGATGCATACGCGAGTATGTCGAAGGCATCATGGAGCAGAAATGGGAGGACTTCGACCAGGAGGTCCGGCAGAAGCTGGGCGCCTCCGCCAGCGGCTCCTTCGGCCATTACCGCGATTCCGGCCTGTCCTTCGTGGCCAAGGAAGGGGACAAGGTGGTGGGGTTCATCTTCGCCCAGATGGTGCCGTGGATCGATGGCATCGAGAAGGTGGCATGGGTCGAGAACATCGGGGTGGACCCGGAGTTCCGCCGCATGGGCATCGGGTACATGCTGATGCGCCGCCTGGCCGAGGAAGGCAAGGAGCAGGGTGCCACAGTAGTGCACAGCTCGATCTCGCCGGACAACATATCATCGCTCCTGCTGCACAGGAAGCTTGGGTTCCTGGCCGAGGACCGCAAGATCGCGTACCTCGACCTCGGCAACCAGTAGGTCACCGCAGGAAGGTGTGTTGGGCGGTGGAATATTTCGTTTCGACCAGGTGAGCGGTAAGCTCGTTCTCGCGGTCGCTCATTGATCCCTCGGAGATCCCGGTCCCGAAAGCTCTTCGGAACCCGCTCACCACTGCCGACTTGACATCGCTCATCGGCGGCGCCGTGCCCAGCTCGATGGCGATCGATGTCATGCCGCCGGCCGTCCGCTTGGCAGAGCGCAGCACCCTTTCCATCCGGTCAAGGTCGGTATCCACGAGGATCGTCCCATGCAATGCCACGATGCTCCCGCGTCGCACCTGGGCGCTGCCGGAGATCTTACGGCCTCGGACCAGGACGTCGTTCGGTCTATGGTGCGTGGCCTCGATGCCCAGCATCGACAGCGCGTCGATCAGTGCTCTGCACACCCGCTCGAACGCCTCCCCCTCGGTGCCTGGCACCTCGGAACGGTCGACCGTCAGCGAGTAGATCAGCTGCCCGCTGTCCGTATATATCGCGCTGCCGCCCGACATGCGCCGGACCAGCGAGACGTTCTCCGCCGCAGCAGCCTCGAGGTCGACACACTCTCTCGTTTTCTGAAAATAGCCGATGGACACCGCGGGGGCGTCGCGGCGGTAAAAATGGAGGGTGCTGGGCGCCACACCCTCATTCCTAGCGATTAGGATGGCCTCGTCGGCCGCGGCCGTGTAGGCCGCATCGCGCAGGTCCGAGTCTAACAGCCGCCACATGTTGACCGTCTCAGGTGACGATCTCGTGGAGGCGGTCCTCTTCCACGGCCCGCCTTACTTCCATCGCCAGCCTTCGTCCCGTCGACACGTTGGTCCTCCACAGCGAGTTTCCGTAGGCGTGGCCGACGTTCATGTGGACGTTCGTTCCGCCGCCGATGCGCGGCGCGACGTCGTAGATGTGGAACTTGAGGTCCTTGTCCACGCAGGTCTGCAGGCAGAAGGGGCCGATGATGCCCGGGGAGTAGTGCTCCTCCGCCGCGGCGACGAACTTCTCCGCCAGCTCGAACGCGCTCTCCAGCAGCGACTCGCGGATGGTGGCGGAGTTATGGCCGCACACCGTGTACTCGGGTATCTGCTGCTGCTCGTTCAGGGTGAGCTGCTGCGGGGCGGGGATGCGCACATGTCCGTCCAGCGAGCTCTCGAACCTCCAGTCCACGCCGAGGAGCTCGACCCTCTCGCCGCGCTTCTCCAGCGGGGAGTAGAAGAAGTCCAGGTTGAACACCGGGCCGATGATGTACTCTTCCATCCTCGCCGTGTCGAGGCATTCCTGGTCGATGACGCCCTGCTTCATCAGCGCCTCGGCCTTCTCCTTGTACTCCTGGTACGACGCGCAGGTGAAGAAGCCCCTCTCCAGCTTCTTCTTGGCGTGGTGCAGCTTGATGATGCTCAACGAGTTGATGTCCTTGGGATCGGTGATCTTGCGCGGGGACGGCAGGCCTGCCTTCTCCAGCAGCCAGTAGTAGTCCCTTGGCCCTCCGCGGTCCTCGCTGCGCAGTAGGTTCCGGGATCCCACCAAGGGGACCATGAAGTCGTTCTCCACCGCATCCATGGACACGTAGGAGGTGAAGGAACGGTTAGGGACGAAGAGAACGTTCTGGGAGCGAAGCGCCTCCATATTCTTCTTCTTCATGACGTCCTTGAACTTGGGAAGGAGCATCACCTCGTCGACCATTCCCCTGCGGAGCTTCCCCGAGCGGTCGCGCTGCGTCTTGAAATAACGGGAATACGGAGCGTCCCTTCCATCCTGGCATACCGCCAGGGTCCGGAAGCCCTCTTCCACGGCACCATCGCAGGTGTCAAGGGCGGAATGGGAGCCGATCACCCCGATCCTCACCTTGTCAAGGTCATAATACTCTAGCAGTTCGATGACGGCCTTCCTGTCGATCATGGACGCTCACTCGCAACGGGAACGGACTCAAGAGTAAAAGGTTGTTGTTCGCTCATCCCAGCCCCATCAGCAGTATTACCCCTATGAGCGCGAAGGAACCGATCATGTCCACCGCCGATGAGGTCAGGGGTATGGAGTGGTCGTCTGGATCAAGATTCAGACGGTAGGTCGCTACGGCCACATAGTAGGCCACGATGTTTAGGAACGTGACCGTTATCAGGCCGGCCAGCAGGGTAAGGACCACAATGTCCCACAGGGGCGGCGAGCCCAGCCCCATGATCCACGCCACGGCGTAGGACGATACGCCGACCAGGGTGAAGACCCACAGTGCGAAGACGTAGATGATGGCGAAGTTCTCCCTTGCCGTCTCCCCGGGCAGCGCCCCTGGCTTCATCTGCCCCATGTGCAGCTGGGTGGAGAACCGGGAGGTGAGGATGCCCCCCAGGGCGTTGGCGTCCTCCAGGAACGGCGGTATCAGCACCAGCAACGCGGGGAGGGCCGCCAGGCTTTCCAGCTGGTGGTCTATGGTCAGGCCGGCCACGATATCCAGCACCACGCACAGGGTGAGCACCGGAAAGCTCTGGCGGATCACCCGCCGGACCTCTTTCTCCCCCTTCCTGAACATCATCGCGGTCAGCGCTATGGTGGCGACCACGATGATCACGAAGAACGCGTCTATGAGCAGGGACGGAGCGTCCAGCACGATGATCGCCGCCAGGAACAGCATGGGGAGCGTGATGATGTCCCCCGCCGCAGTGATGAGCGGCGCGGAGATATTGTCGACGTCCCAGTTCCTCTCGAAGCCGGTCTTTGCCACGATCACGTTGATGACGAACAGGACCAGTCCCGCGAGCACTCCTCCCAGCACCGAGATGAAGACGAAGTCCTGCATCGATATGCTCGGCACCCCGAAGGCCTCCGCCACTACCTTGGCCAGGACACCCATGAGGAGGGACATGATCAAGGTGAGCAGCAGGGACGACTCCATGTTCTGGCGCAGAATGGAGCGAGGGCGGAAGGAGACCTCGAAGGTCCCGATGTGCATAGCCGTGCCCAGACGGCTGCCCAGCGCCCCGAATATGTTGCCCCTCATCCCGATGGCCGGCGGTATCAGGATCATCAGGCCAGGAAGCAGTTCCAGAGTGTTGGTCATATAGCCCAGCGTAGCTCCTGCCAGCAGATCGCCTAGGGAGGAGATCATCAGAGCGACCAGACCGAGGGAGAACACCGACCTGTTCCTAGAAAAGAAAGTGCGCGTCCTCCCAGGCATAACCATCACCCTGCCCCGGTAGCCCGCCCCGGCTATTTTATTTTAGTCAGGGGGCCTTGTAGGGAAGGCTTCCCTAATTTAAATATATGGCATCAGGCAATTATCCGGCCGGAGGGGCGTCCTGCCCGGATAGTAATGGGTAATAGTCCAAGACATCGGTTCCATGATCGCAGGGTCCTTATCTCCTTCCGTTCGATGCAAGGAGGGGGATCACATGCGGTCTGATGAGATGGGCGAAGAAGGGCAATACACTGTCCGAGAGCTTCTTACTGAGATTAAGGACATCTCCGAGGTCGTGGTGGACCTCGCTTACGCATCGCTCATCTTCGATAGCCAGGAGATCGGCCAGGAGGTCAAGCACCTGGAGTCCCGGGTGGCCCTGCTGAACCATGAGATCAAGATACGCGCCATGCTGGCCGCCCGCAACAAGGGCGATGCCGCCATGCTGTCCGGCCTGCTGGAGGTCGCCGAGGCCGCCGCCACCATCTCCCGCGCGGCAGGGGACATGGTCGATCTGTTGGAGATCGGCCCGTCGCCGACTCCCTTCCTCTCGTTCGTTCTGAAGAACGCGGAGGAGAAGATCCACCTCCTGACGCTGTCGGAGAGGTCGGACATGAAGGGCCGCACCATAGAGGACATGAGCGTGGAGGCGGAGACAGGCATGCGCATCATCGCCGTCAAGAGGGGCATCCGTTGGATCTACGATCCTGAAGAGAGCCTCCGCCTGAAGGAGGGCGACGTGCTCATCGTCAGGGGCACCGAGGATGGCTACGAGCGGCTGAAGCGGTTCGCCGCAGGGGAGGAGAAGTGGCCAGAGTATCCGGAGGATGAGTGAACATGGGCCTACTGGAAGACATGCTGCTTGAGATCAAGGACACCTCCGAACTGATGGTCGACCTGGCCTACTCATCGCTGCTGTATGGCAACCAAGAGATCGCCGAGGAGGTCATACAGCTCCACGGGCGCATGGATGAGCTGGGGGACGAGATAGAGGAGCTGGCGATCAAGCGGGCCATCGAGGACCGTGACTCGCCCAAGGCGCTCGCGACCATCCGCATGTCAAAATCGGTGCGGGACATCTCGTACGCGGCGCTCAAGATTGCCGAGGTGGTGCGTTCGGAGCAGCCACTTCATCCTGTCATCGAGCTATCCCTCCGGGATTCGGACGTCATCATAACCACGGCGACCGTCCACCCCTCGTCCGATCTGGCGGGAAGCACCCTGGGGTCGGTACGATTGGCCACCAACAGCGGTATGTACCTCATCGCCATCCGCCGCGGACGGCGCTACATCTACGGGCCGGACCGCGACACGCTGATGATGGAGGGCGACCTGATGTTCGCGAGGGGGCCGCTGGACGGCGAGCAGTACTTCAGGGAGCTTGCTGCCGGAGAGGAGCATCTGGAAGCGAAGGACCTGTTGAGATAGAAGATTAGAAGAAGTAGCCCCGGGCAGATTCGAACTGCCGTCGCGGGATCCAGAGTCCCACATGATTGACCGCTACACTACGGGGCTGTGTGAATGCCTGGAAACTGCTACTGTGTTTTAAATGTTTTGTTCGGGAGGGTGCTTTTGCACCCTCCTCGATGCCGGCTTACCTCTTGAACCCGCGAATGGCGTCGACGATGCGCCGATATACCTCGTCGATGCTGCCCCGCCCATCGACCTTGATCAGGACGCCGCGCTCACCATAGAGGCCAGTCAGGGGTTCGGTCCTCTCATGGTACACCCGGAGCCTCTCCCGCACCGTCTCCTCTGAGTCGTCGGTCCTCTGGTACAGCTCGCCGCTGCACTTGTCGCATACGCCCTCGACTTTGGACGGCTTCGCCGCCAGGTGGTAGACCTCGCCGCACTGCCGGCAGCTGCGCCGCTTGGCGATGCGGTCGACGATCATGTCCTCGTCCACGTCCAGCTCTACGGCGATGTCCACGCCGGTGACGGTGTCGAGCATCTTGGCCTGCTCCAGGTTGCGCGGGAAGCCATCCAGGAGGAAGCCCCCGCGGAGGCCCTTCAGCTTCTCATTGATGAGACCGATGACCAGCTCGTCCGGTACCAGCTTCCCGGCGTCCATGTATCCCTTGGCCTCCGCTCCCAACGCGGTGTTGTCCCTGACAGCCTGGCGAAGGAGATCGCCGGTGGAGATGAGGGTCAAGTCAAGCTCTTCGCACAGCCTCTTGGCCTGGGTCCCCTTTCCCGAACCCGGGGCACCCAGAAGAACGATCCTGGCGTCCATGTAGTGTTCGTATGTCCTTCACATTTATGACCTTTTAGCTAGGCTACGTTATTTATCTGCCGCCGCGCTCTTCCCTCCTGGAGCGTGGCAGGAGATATGATTGACGGAGAGGGGATAGAGCTTCGCGCCCTCCAGACCGATGATGTCTGGCTCATGTACAAGTGGTACAACGACGCCCGGGTCATGGATGACATGGCGTCGCCTCAGGAGCTGTTCGCCCCGTCCATCGAGGAGGTGAGGCGCTCTCTGGAGCGGTCTGTCGGTTCGTCGAGGGAGCGATATTTCATCGTCCAATTCGCGGGGGGAAGGGCGCTGGGTTTCGTTTCGCTCACGTCCATCGACGTACGCAACGCCTCCGCCGAGCTGACCGCGGTCATCGGAGAGACCGAGGAGTGGGGCAAAGGCGTTGGAAGGGAGGCCACCATGCGGGTGGTGAAGTACGCCTTCGATGTCCTCAACCTGCATCGCATCCACCTACGGGTGGCTGAGCACAACCCCCGGGCCATCGCATGCTTCGAGGCCAGCGGCTTCGTGCGCGAGGGTACGCTGCGCGACGATCACTATCACAAGGGCGCATACCGCTCCAGCCACATCATGGGCGTGCTGAGGGACGAGGGCTCAACATGATCGAGGGAGAGCTGGTCCGCCTGAGGGCGCTGGAGCGCTCCGACCTGCCCGCAGTGGTGCGATGGATGAACGACCCTGAGGTGACGAAGTACCTGCTGTCAGCTCCCCTGTACGGCCTGGAGGAGATGGAGCAGTGGTATAACGACCACCGCGGCAGCGACGACCGGTTGCTGGCGATGCTCGATGAGAGAGGCGAGATGGTCGGGTATTGTGGGATCACCAGGCTGGAATGGGAGGAGCGCCGGTGCAACCTGTGGCTGATCATAGGGGAGCGGAACGCCTGGAACCATGGCTACGGCACTGACACTGTCAGAACGATGCTCCGGTACCTGTTCGAGGAGGTGAACCTCCATCGCGTGTACCTCACCGTGGACGAGGAGAACCGCCGCGCCATTGGCGTTTACGAACGCTGCGGCTTCCGTCGGGAAGGTGTCGGCCGCAGCGCCCGGTTCAAGAACGGGCGCTACCGGAACGACGTGACCATGGCGGTGCTGAGAGAGGAGTGGAATCCTTGAAAGCCCCGGTCCGGGTGATGCTCTGTCCCGCTTCATCAGGCCCCTACCTTGAGAATTTGGCCCGGGAGCTGCAGGCGCAGGACGCCGAGGTCTCGTTCGTCCCCTGGTTCGGCAAGCAGACCCCTTACTCGGTGGCCCGCCTACTGTGGCTTCGCCTCCGGGGCTATCGGCTGCTTCACATCAACTGGATGCCCTTCAACCACTGCTGGCAGCTCCGCCTGGTCACCAGGCTGACAAAAGCGCTCGGCATCAGGGCGGTATGGACGATCCACAATGTCGCGCCTCACAAAATCCAGTTCGGTTCGGAGCAGCGGGATCGAGCGGCCATGCGACAGATGTTCACATGGGCCGATCGGGGCGTCGTGCATAGCGCCAGGACGAGGGAGGCGCTGAGGGACCTGTATGGAGACGATCTTCCGTTGAACGTCATTCATCACGGCAGCTATGCCGACCGGGTGGAATTGCTCGATCCCGTCGAGGCCAGGATGGAGCTGGGAGTCCCCGAGGATCGGTTCGCGGTGCTAATGCTCGGTCCGAACCGCTGGAACAAGGGGGTCCGGGCGTATCTCGAGGCGGTCTCGAAGCTCCCCGATGATTTCATCGGCATTGTGGCGGGGGCTTGCCCGGACCCCGAGGTCCGTCGCCTCGTCCTCCAATACCATGAACGGTTTCCAGGCAAGTTCATCGTGGACCTCCGTCGGCTTTCCGACAGTGAGGTGGCCGAGCACTATGCCGCCTCGAACCTCCTTCTCATGCCGTTCGAATCGGTCACCACATCGGGAACGGTCATAGAGGCCCTCAGCTACGCCAGGGCGGTCATTACCACAGACAAGGGGGACATGCACGAGTGGGTCCGGGACGGGGAGACCGGTTTTCTGATCGATTCCGTCGATGAGATCGTTTCCCGACTGAACGCCGTGAGCCGAGCGGAGGCTCGGCGCATGGGCAGGAACGGCCGTGAGCTGGCGGCCCAGAGGTCCTGGGCCGATTCGGCGGGACAGTATCTCGAGATCTATCGTGACCTTCAGCGATGATGCCCCGTTCCGGCCGTCCCCCTACGGACAACACCACCGCGGCGGTGACCTTTTACGGTCAAGAGCATTATGAGCTGTTCCATACATAATCTGGGCCTGCAGGATGTGCGATCATGAAGTTCGAAGAGTTCACCAAGGACACCGAGATAAGGGCGTCGGTACGCGAGAAGGAGTACACCATAGCCAAGGTGCGCTCCCTTCCAAAGATGGGACCAGAGATCTTTGCGGTCATGACCGACGGCCATGAGATCACCGTGGTGGCGGAGGCCGGCCACGATCTTGACGTGCTGGAGGAGGAGAAGCCATTTCGCATCATCTCCTTCGACACCGCCTTGCCGTTCGATCTGATCGGCTTCCTCAGCTACATAACCAAACTGCTGGCCGATCACAATATCTCGCTGTTCGCCATCTCGACGTTCTCGACCGACCACATCCTCATGAAGGAGAAGTTCCTGGAGCGGGCGGTGGAAGTGCTGCGCGACGCCAATGTCCGGATAGAACAGAAGTGAAAGGTAAATGGAAGGGTTTTGAGGCCTGAGGCCTCGTCATGCCCGGGTTCAGACCATTCTGCGGCCGCCGTCCCAGGTGGGGCTCTCGTTCCAGACGCAGTCGGGCCTCAGCAGCCAAACGCCCTTGAGGTCGAACTTCATCGAGGCGAAAGTCTCCTTCATCTGGTCGAACATCGGGCCCGAGGTGAGGTGGTCCTTCACGCTGCACCTGATCTCGTAGGACTGCATGCCCTTGCTGACGAGCAGGGATGCCCTGGTCTTCTCCTTCTGGGCCAGCTTAAGGTTCTCTCCACTGGCCTTCATGAAGATCTCCCCCACGAAAATGGTCTCTGGATCTATGGCCCCGGAGCCACCGACATTGATCAAGTGTACATCACCATTGCTCGCTCTGGTCCCCAATATCTTGGCGGCGCCCTTGTCGTTCACAAGGGTCATTACATCCTGTGGAAGTGCTACCATGCATCAACCTCCTTTCTGCCTATTCATGCACGTCAACGGGGATATAACTTTCCATAATTTTTCTATACCATCATCCTGAATGGGTACGGACGCGGTGATGCGATTTCCGTCGCCCTCCGGCTCGGTCGCCTGACATCGGTCTCGTGTTCAGGAGCATGTTTTTTATCCGCCCCCGCCATGGTGTGAACAGTGATGTCATGGAGCAGGACGTACTGAGCGAGATTGGAACGATTGTAGGCGAAGATTGCTATTCCACCCGCAGGGCGGACCTGTACACCTATGGGTTCGACTCGTCCATCCATCACGTCACCCCCGAGGTGGTGGTGCAGCCTCGGACGCCCCAGCAGGTGGCGGACCTGGTCACGCTTGCCAACCGCCTCAGGATCCCGGTGGTGCCTCGCGGCGCCGGCACCGGCCTGTGCGGCGGCGCGGTCCCGCTGGAGAAGGGCATGGTCATCGACCTGACCCGAATGAACAAGATCAAGGAGATCAGGGTCGAGGACCTGTACTGTGTGTGCGAGCCAGGCGTTGTCTACGATGACCTGCAGAGGGCGCTGGGCAAGTACAAGTTCTCCTTCCCTCCCGCTCCAGGCAGCGCCGAGGCGGCCACCATCGGAGGCATGGTCTCCACCAATGCCTCGGGAATGAGGGCCATCAAGTACGGCGGAACGCGCGACTACGTTCTCGGGCTCAAGGTCGTGCTCCCCACCGGTGAGCTAATCGAGGTGGGCACCAGGACGCTCAAGAACGCCTCCGGCTATCAGTTGGAGAGGCTGTTCGTAGGCAGCGAGGGAACGCTGGGGATCATCGTCGAGGTCACCCTGCGCATCGTTCCAAAGCCTAAGAAGTCCGCCATGATCGTTGCTGGATTCGACACGCTGGAGGGTGCTGGGAAGTGCGTATCGGCCCTCATCGCCAAGCCGCTGCTCCCGTCCGCGGTAGAGTTGATGGACTCCACCTGCATCAAGGCAGTGAACCAGGTCGTCAACGCCGGCCTTCCGGACGTGGAAGCGCTGTGCATGATCGAGGTCGATGGGCATCCTGACATCGTGGCCGAGGAACTGGGCGAGGTGGTCAAGGTCTGCGAGAGCGTAGGGGCGATAGGCCTACAGCAATCGGACGACCCGAAGCAGATGGCCAAGTGGACAGCCTCCCGCAAGAGCGTGATGGCCTCGCTGTCCCGCCTATACACCAACCTGTGCTCCGTCTCGCTGGCCGACGATATGGCAGTGCCGATCTCCAAGATCCCCGACGCCGTGGTGGCGTTCGGGCAGATCGCCAAGAAGTACGATGTCATCGTGGGCACCTACGGCCACGCCGCCGACGGCAACCTTCACACCAAGATGCTCCTGGAACCCGAATCCGAGACGTCCTGGATGAATGGGGAGAAGGCGGTGGAGGAGATCTTCGACGTGTGCATCCGGCTCGGAGGCACCGTCACCGGCGAGCACGGCGTGGGGATCTCGAAAGCGCCCTACTTCCAGAAGGAGCGGGCCACCATGCTTGGCGCTATGGCCGCTATCAAGAAGGCTCTGGACCCGAACAACATCATGAACCCGGGCAAGCTGCAGGAGTGGGAGGGCAGCATCATAACCCACCTGCGGTATCCGTGCGATGACCACTGCGACCGGGGCTGAGCCTGGCCTACAGCGTGCGGGTGAAGATTAGCGCTGCCATCACCAGCGCCGCGCCGAACGCCGCTATGTAGACCGGAACATTCCACTTCAGCACCTTGGAGCCGTCCAGCGGGGGTATCGGCAGCAGGTTGAACGCGGCCAGCAGGAAGTTTACCGAGCCTATGATGTAGAATGCCGTCCTGAGCAGCGTTCCGCCCGTCACAAGGTACAGGGCGATGAACACCGCGCCTAGGGCGAGGTTGGTCGCCGGCCCGGCCAGGCTGATGAGCCCGTTCTGCTTGCGCGAGATCATTCCCTGGATGTACACCGCGCCGGGAAGGGCGAAGATGAGGCCCAGGAACGAGAAGACGATGCCCATCAGGAGGCCCGAGGGCTGGGCCCGGAACTCCGCCCAGGCCCCTGACCGCTGGGCCATGAACTTGTGGGCCAGCTCGTGGAGCATGAATCCCGACAGGACGGCGATGAAGGAGATTGCCAGGGATTCCAGGGCATCGACCAGGTTGGCTGACATCAGGCCTCTGAACCCTCCCAGGAAGGTGATGGTGAACGCCACCGTGAGCGCGGCCACCGCGATGAGGATGTTGATGATCTCCGTCCTGCTGAATGTTATCCGTCCGTATCCCTTGGGTATCTTGATGGCGCCGTGGTCTCGCATCTGCCCCATCCATGGTCCCCGTGCACAAATACTTTTTCGACCGACGGAACGATGACCTCGGCACGTCCATCCGACCGGGGCCACAGCCTCCATGGCTCGGGTCCGCATTGGCATGCGGGGCGTGCGAACAGGTAAGTACTCCTAGCCGATTCGCCACCATTCCATGGGCCTGCTGCTGTTCCTTCTGAGCTTCGTCATCATTCTGGTCAGTTGCGAGCTGTTCACCAACGGCGTTGAATGGACCGGGCGGAGGTTCGAACTGTCCGAAGGAGCGGTCGGCAGCGTCCTGGCCGCTGTTGGCACGGCCTTGCCGGAGACCATGGTGCCCCTCATCGCCATCCTGTTCCTTCCGGCCGCCAGCAGCGGGGGGGAGGAGATCGGCGTCGGGGCCATCATGGGCTCTCCATTCACCATCGGCACGCTGGCGTTGTTCGTGTGCGGTCTGTCGCTGCTGCTCTTCCGCCGGCGTCGGAGGTCGGAGGAACTCGTCGCGGACGGCCGTCTGGTGAGAAGGGACCTGGGCTTCTTCCTCCTGGCATATGCCTTGGCCGCCGCCGCGGCGTTCCTTCCGGCCGATATGCAGTGGCCTCGCTACCTGCTCGGCATTTCTCTCCTGTTGCTGTACGCGGCCTATATCTGGCTGACCGTGCGGAAGGGCACCGCCACCGAGAGCGAGATGGGGCCGCTGTACTGCCACCGGATGTTCCACATGTTCAGGGGACGGAACATCGACCGCGAGGCCGCCGAGCCATCCACGGTGCTCATCATCGCGCAGGTGCTCGTAGCCATCGCAGGCATCGTGGCGGGGGCGGCCATCTTCGTGGAGCAGATACAGCAGATCGCCGTGGCGCTCAGCGCCTCACCGCTCATCCTGGCCCTGCTAATCGCACCCATGGCGACCGAGCTCCCGGAGATGTACAACTCATTCATGTGGGTGCGGTGCGGGAAGGACGTGTACGCGATAGGCAATCTTACCGGCGCAATGGTCTTCCAGTCTTGCATACCCGTCACGGTCGGCCTGATACTCACGCCATGGCACATCGACATCGGAGTGCCGCAGCAGGTGTTGCAGGCGGCCTCCATGGCCATCGCCCTGTTCTCCGCCGCAGTTCTGTATATAAGTGCATCAAGGAAGGCGATCGGCCTTCCGAGCCTTCTTCTGGGCGGAGCGCTGTACGCCGTGTTCATCGCACTTGTCCTTCTGATGGCGTGAAGAGTGGGACGCAATACTTGAAATACAGAACCCATTTTGATGTGATGCCCCGTTTCGAGCATGGCAAGGTCGGTTTCCAGTGGTGCGATGAGTGCGGCACGGTCATACTGGGAGATGCATGCGGCGTGTGCTCGTCCCGCGGTAGGCGCTTCGAGGTCTCGAAGCCTGCTGATCTCCGGCCGGCCATGGGACGCACCATGGACGTTCTCAGGTCGCTGTTCGAGAGGTACTTCGGCACCTCCCAATTCCTCAAGAACCGGCTCGTCTTTCTGAACAAGGTCGCCGGAGAGGACCGCACCGACGAGGTGGTGTTCCAAGGCCATGTGATAGCCACGCTCCGCTATGACCTCCGCATTAGGGACTTCACTCTCGACCTCAAACTGGACGGGGCGAGGATGCTGGCCCCCCTGGCCTTCAAGGGAGTGGCGGTCATGGAGCGCGACACCGGCCACCTGAAGGGGAAGAACTTTCCCGGCAGCGCGTTCCGCGAGGTCAAGGGGCCGTTCAAGGCCGGGGACCCGCTCATCGTCATGGCGGGCAACTTCATCTGCAGCGGGCTGGCCAAGGCGGACAGCGACGATCTCGCGGCCTCGGACCGCGCGGTGGGCGTTCGCGACGTTGGAAAGGGGTCCATCCCGATCTCCAAGCGCAAGGCCTCATGGACCGGGTTCGTCAACGCCAACGAGGCGCACATCCGCGCCTTGGAGTCCAAGGGAATCTCGGACATCCGTTCTTATGCGGGCAACAACAAGCTGCCCCTCACCCTCTCGTTCAGCGGAGGAAAGGACTCCCTGGCATGCTACGGTCTGCTGTCCAGGGCCTCGCAGAGGTTCGCCATGATATTCGTCAACACCGGCCTGGAGTTCCCGGAGACGGTCCGCTACGCCAGGGACTTCGCCCGCGACGAGGGCCGGAAGCTCCTCGTCGCCGATGCCGGCACGGCGTTCTGGGACAACGTTGACGATTTTGGCCCTCCCGCCAAGGACTTCCGGTGGTGCTGCAAGGTGTGCAAGCTCGCTCCGTTGACGGACCTCATCGAGAGGCAGTTCCCGGAAGGCACTGTCACGGTGGAGGGCAACCGCGCCCTGGAGTCGTTCTCCCGCTCCAACATAGGTTTCGTGGAGAAGAACCCGTTCGTTCCCAACCAGACCATCCTGAACCCCATCCGCGAATGGAGGGCCGTCGAGGTGTGGGGATACATCTGGTACCGCGGGCTGATGTACAATCCCCTGTACGACGAGGACTACGAGCGCATCGGCTGTTACCTCTGCCCCTCCTGCCTGGAATCAGAGTGGCGCACCACCTCGAAGATACATCCGGACCTCCACCGGCGGTGGGATAGGCATCTCGGGGAATGGGCGGAGCGTTCCGGCACCGACCAGCGTTTCGTCGAGCACGGCTTCTGGCGATGGAAGGTGTTCCCTCCCAAGATGCGACGAATGGCCGAGGAGATCGGGGTGACGATGCCCCGCATGCGCTCTGATACCCTGGACCTGAAGTGGGTGAAGGGCGTGTCACCGTGCGTGACCGGCGGCCATTCCGCCGAGGGCGTGCTGTCAGTGCCGCATAGGAGGGACTTCTCCTACGTCGTTGAGGCGCTCCGCACGGTGGGCACGGTGAAGTACTCCAAGGAATACGAGATCGCGCTGGTGAAGAACAAGGACTCCACTCTGAAGGTGTTCGGCGGCGGACAGATCGTGGCGACCGGGCCCACGCCGGAGAAGGCGCATGCCATCTTCGAGGCCGGGGCGAAGGCGCTGCTGCGGTCCCAGATGTGCACCCAGTGCGGCATCTGCTTGCGCAGCTGTCCCACTCGGGCGATCCGTCTCGATGGCGGCATCGTCATCGACGAGAGGAGGTGCACCTCCTGCGGCCGATGCGCGGAGGCCTGCGTGGTGGCGCACTACTACGACAAGCTGGTGACCTAGCTTTATATAGAGCGACGTTCTCCCAAAAACGAATGGAATACGGCTCCTTCATCGCCGCCGCCATTGGCTTCGCACCAGCCATCGCGCTGATGCTGTGGACGCTGCAGAACTATACCTATCCGAGGGTGGAGAAGCCCTACTTCAGCGACCCCACCCTGTTCGGCATGTTCGCCGCGGGCATCATCATCGGCGTGGTGCTCCATGCAGTAGGTGTGATCTTCTCCACCTCGTACCTCTTTGTCGGTTTCATCCTGGAGGAGGCGGTCAAGCTGGTAATCCTCAACCTTCCGCGCTACCAGCGGAGGGCGGACGTCCCCTTCTACGGCTTCGGCCTGGGCGCCGGCATGGCCAGCGCCCTCGCTTTCGGCGCCATCAACGACACCCTGGTCAATACCAACCCCGATGTCCCGAGCATGCTCATCGTCATCGTGTACTCGGTCATAATCTCCCTGCTGCAGATCTCTACCGGGACGACCATCGGCATCGGCGTGGCGAGGGGGCAGCCGTTCGCTTTCTTCGGGCAGGCAGTGGTGGTGCATCTGGCCTTCGCCCTGCTGCTGGTGCCGTTCAAGCAGATCGCGGTGACGGGGGTCAACACGCTGGCCCTGGTACTGTTCGCCGTGGCCGCGGTCTTCATCGCCACCTACTATTATTATCTGCATAGCCGCCTCCTCCCCGCATACGTCAAGGAGGCGATCGCCAACCTCCAGAGGCAGAAGGAGAAGGAGCGCTCCAAGGCCTCCGAGGAACAAGGAAAGGCCAGGAAGATACCGCGAACGAAACATTGATACAATCGGAAGTGTCTAAATAAAAATGTGAAGCAGCGCGGCTCCGCCGGAAAGAGGATCGCTGCCATCGTGGCGATCGCCGCGGTGGTCATTCTTCTCATGACCCCTTCGGTTCAAAGCGTTCTCGAGGACATCATCACTTCTCCGTTCAAGCCGAGGTATCCTGAGGAGGCGAGCTTCACCCTCAAGCGCACCCTCACCGTCGATGCCGGCGGCGGCACCGTGAAGAGCTTCAACATCGACATGCCGGAGCCGATGAACATCGTAGAGAACGGCAACCGGATGCAGACCATCAACTCTGTGGAATATTCCGTCGATGTCGCACATACCATCAGGTACGGCCATAATTGGACGGTGTGGAGCGATGATGTTCCCTTCTCAGGCAGGCGGACCATCACTGTCACCTATGATGTAACGGCCAGGACGGTCTTGTGGGATATCGACGCGACCACCTCGGGAAACATCTCAGACATCCCGGAGGCGCTCAAGGAGCAGTACCTGCGGGACGAGTGGAAGATGACGCCCGACCATCCTGACGTGGGGTCGCTGTCGCGCGAGATCGTCGGGGGCGAGAGGAACGTCTATCTCGTGCTGCAAAGCATATATGGCTGGATGAGGGACAATGTCAAGTATCCGATCTCCTCGTCCTCCGGTTCTCCACAGACCGCGCTGGAGACCATGGAGAGCAGGGTGGGAGATTGCGATGACCAGTCCATACTGTTCTGCTCCCTGGCCCGCGCGGCCGGAGTGCCGGCCTGGCTTCAGCTGGGAGCGCTGTACGTGGGCATCGAGGACAACTGGGGCGGGCATGCCTGGTTGCAGGCCTGCGTTCCGCTGAAGAGCGGCGGATACGAGAACGTGGTCATCGACCCGGTCAACGGAGAGTTCTTGGTATGGCGGCCGAACCGGTTCGTGGAGTTCACCGATGACGGGAACGCTACTCACCTGGTGGACTACTACTACATCTACAACGCCTCGATCGTTTCCGGAACGAACTCGGTGCTGTACGACAGCTATGAGGCGCTATCCTACGAGGAATCGGAGCGCAAGGTGAGCCAGGGGTCCGTCTTCGTGCTGGGGGTCAGGCCGCCCGGTATGTGCCTGGTCCCGCTTCGTACATGAGCCCGGCGCCAAGAAGGGCGGCGATGACCTCTTCCAGCTCATCGCCCCCCACCTCCAGCCGGGCGGCGATGTCCCTTGCGGTGAACTCTCCCCTGCTGCGTCCGAGCTCGGCGATGGCCGATTCTGTGGTCTCCTTGTTCTTTCTCGCCCCGGCCGTCCCCCGCGGCGCGGGGAATGGTACGGTCTGCCCCTTCTTCATTTCAGCGAAGCGGCGGACCGCATCGGCCAGCTCCTGAGGCGAGTCGGTAGAAAAATGCACCACGGCCCTGGTCACGTCGATCTTATTCCGACATCTGACGCAGGCGGCCTGGGCGTGGGAAAGGTCCACCCCCTGCACGGTTCCGCAGCGGGGGCAGGTGATCACACCATACATCAGTACTCTACGAACACCAGGGCGGCGACGCAGGCGCCATAGTTGTCCATGGGGACGGACAACTCCTCGATGCGGTACTGGATGGGCTCCATCTCGATGCCGCGGAGCTTGGCCATCTCGTCCATCTTCCACTCCATGATCTCGCGGAGGGCCTTCTTGGAGCCGTGGATGTGCCCCTCGGCAACGTACCCGCCCTTGCCGTCCTTGCGGAACCCGTATGCGATGCCGGCCGAGATCATCTCGCCCTCTCCGCCCCTCATCTGCGCCAGGACGCAATGGGTCACGGTGCCCATGGGCAGCTCGCGGATGCCGACCTGCTCCGCGCCGACCGGCAGCACCGAGGATACGGACACGATGTTCAGTTCGCCGACTCCCGCTTCAAGAAGGGCCTTGTCGAACGCATTGAGGTCGGAGACCTTGCTAACGGCGCAGCCAGATGATATGAAGAACTTCTTCGGAACGAGATGCATAAATCGGAGTAATTAAGACTACTGATTTAAGCATTTGCATTATTTCCAGCTGGTCTTTTTCGGGCGCTGGCCAGGGGCGCTCTCGATTCCCGGCCGGCCTGAAAACGGCGCCCTCCGGCAGCCATGGTCTGTCGCCCTTCGGTCCGCGGCGATCAGCCGTACACTATAGACTCCTCGATGGTGGGCTTCTTCGGCTGGTCCACGCTCTTCATGGCCGTGCGGATCTGCTTCTCTATCTCCTCCGCCTCCTTGAACAGCGGCTCGGGATCGATCTTTATTTCGGGTAGCATCCTGGCAACGACCTCCAGGAGCTTCGCGGAGCCGCGGGCGTCGGGGAAGTCCGTGCGGGCCGGCCCGAGCAGGCATATCACGTTCACGCCCCTCGCCTCGCCCTCGAACAACATGACTCCTGATATCCCGGAGACCATGCCTTCCTTCATCTCTTCCACCTCGTACCGCTTCAGCATCTCCCTTGATGCCTTGGTGGAGCCGACCCCGAATATCTTCGGTTCCTCGGCGCCAGGCCAGTTGAGGCCCTCCAGCGCAACCACGGTCTCGATGCCCTTGGCCTTGGCATAGTCGAGCAGGCGGGACACCAGGGGATGCACCAGCTCGGGCCGGGGCATGAACTCGGCCGCGACCGCCACGATCTGCTGGCACGGCTCCCCATCGTTGCATTTCCTCTCGCCCGCATACACCCTCACCGGTGGAGATGGCACTCCCTCATGCACCAGGGTGAAGGGAGGGAAGCCCTCGGCCATGATCCCGGCCACCCTCTCCAGCTTGCTGGTGCGGATGATGAAGTTGGCTGCTATGCTGCTGACCAGACCGACCGATGGGAAGCCCACTATCATCAGCGCTCCGTCGTAGTCGTCGGTGCGATACTCGTGCAGTCTCACCACGTTCTCTGCCATTCCTCTCGACCTCCCGTATCGCTTGCGAGACCGCCCTATTAAGGACTTTCCGATGCTGGACAACTCTTCGCCCGATACAAAGTAATATTTCGTTCTTGTCCCGTCACCATGTCGTGAGCGACGTGATCACGACGAACAGCACCCCCTCCGGCATACCGGTGGTGGTGGAGCGCCTTCCGGATTCCCACTCGGCATCCTTGTCGGTGTATCTGGGGGCGGGCTCTCGGGACGAGTCGGACCAGCAGGCGGGCATCGCCCACATGCTGGAGCATATGCTGTTCAAGGGCACCTCCCGGCGCACCGCCAGGGAGATGTCGGAGCAGATCGAGGCGGCGGGCGGGGAGCAGAACGGGTATACCACCAAGGAGGTGACCAGCTACCAGGCGTTCGCCCTTGACGAGACGGTGGAGGTGGCCGAGGACATACTGGCCGACATGGTCCTCAACCCTCTGCTGGACTCGTCATGCCTCGCCACGGAGAAGAACGTGGTCCTGCAGGAGATCAACATGCTGCAGAACGACCCTGACGATTACATACATGTCCTGTTCTGTGAGTCATTATGGGGGGACCACCCCATGGGGAGGTCGGAGGCGGGCTCCTCGGCTACCGTGAGTTCGCTGACCGAGCGCGACGTCAGGGACTTCTTCGAGCTGAACTATCGCCCGCCGCGCATGGCCGTCTTCGCCGTGGGGAACGTCGATCCCGATCAGGTGACGGAATGGGCGCGAAACAGCTTCGATCATCTCGCTCCGTCTCCGCCGCGGATCGAGCGGACGCCGCCCCGCCCCCGCGCCGTGTTCGAGGTGCGGCCTAGGGACGACCGGCAAGCGTATGTGGGCATGGGATTCCCCGGTTGCTCATCGGTCGATCCGGACCGCTTCGCCCAGCGCCTCACCGCTTCCGTCCTGGGGATGGGAACGTCCTCCCGCCTGTTCCAGGAGATTCGGGAGAAGGAGGGCCTGGTGTACGAGATATTCGCCTCGTCGAGCAGCTACACCGACTGCGGGGTCATGAGCATCTTCTTCAACACCACCGTGGACGATCAGGAGAAAGTGGTCCGCCTGGTGGGTGAGGAGATCCGCAGGCTGAAGGAGGAAGGCCTGGAGAAGGGGGAGCTGGATAGGGCCAAGCGCCTGCTCAAGGGCATCTACGTCAGAAGGCTGGAGTCCTCGGAGACAAGGATGATCCGCCTGGGCGAGATGTTCATGTCCACCGGGAAGGCCGTCACCCCGGAGGAGAGCCTCCGCGAGATCGATGCCGTCACCGAGGAGGACGTCCACCGCATGGCCGCCATGGTGATGTCCCGTGACCGTCTGTGCATGACCATGCATGCCCCGAAGAAGGAGTCGGAGAAGGCCGCCCGGAACCTGGAGGACCTGGATTTCTGAGGTGCTCACTCCTTGATAAGCCTCAGGATGGTCTTGATCGCCTCGGGCAACGCCGCCTCGACCTCCGGCGTCATCTGCTCGGAGAGGGTGCCCACATCGTTGGCCTCGACGGCCACGAAGCGGATATCGCCCGGGAACCGTTCTGGCTCCAACCTCCTTCCGAGCTCGATGGTGGTGGCGATGTTGGCCTCATGGGGATTGCTTCCATGGACGCTGTCGGCGAACGCCTCTACCCCCAGCTCCATTACCGTTCCGGGAGGATGGCCGGAATCGATGATCGCGTCAACGATGATGACGCGATCGTAATCGATCATCACCTCGATGAGGTCCAGTCCGGAGGCGCACGCCTCTTCCAGGTCCACGCCCTCCAGCTTCATGGTGGCAAGTTCTTGCAGCACCCTCAGTCCGATGGCGTCGTCGCACATGATCGGAGAGCCAATGCCCAGTACCAATGTCCTCATGGTGATCGTTCGCCGGATGGTCCGTGCGTACAAAAGCTTTGCTTTATTCGTTCCGTATGCAGCAGAACGCCCGAGTCGACCAAAGCATTGATGACCGCGGCCCCGATTAGCATGGGAGACGCATGAATGGGAAGGAGCCGGTCATCGAACCGTCGGTCAGCCTGCTGGTCGGAGGGCGCCGACTTACCCGGAGGCAGCTGGAGGTCCTCGCCGCCGTTCATCGAGAGGGCAGCCAGAACCGGGCCGCCGCCCGGCTGGGAATCTCCACCCCGGTCCTGCACCGATACGTCTCGCAGATGGAAGGCAAGGTCGGACTGCCGCTGGTCGTCACCTCGTCGGTCGGAAGTGAGCTCAATGAGCTGGGCATGAGGATCGCCCAGGAGTACGAGGCGCTTGAGGCGCGGATGCGCCGCGGAGGCTCGACGGTGGTAGGCGCGACGATAATCACCGAGGAGCTGCTGCTCAATGCCCTGTCGAGCGTTGACCGGGACGGAATATGTGACCTCATAATCTCGGACGACGCCCGCAACCTCAGGGACTTCAAGGCCGGGCTGATGGACCTGGTGGTGCTGGACGATCCCCTGTACCTGTATGACCTCGAGGACGTGATGTGGCAGGAGGTGGCGGTGGACCGCCTGGTCCACGTCGACAACGGTCCGAGGTACGGCCGGTTCATGTACGGCGCGCAGCGCATCGGCTTCCGCCATCTGGACTCGATGAACGAGCAGTACGTGGTGGAGGGAAACTACCGCTCCCTGGCAGCCCTTCAAAGGTCGGGCCGCAGCTTCTTCGTGAACGAAAGTTTCGCCCTCCGGAAGGGGGTCAAGCTCCGAAGCGCCACCGACCCGGCGCGGCTGGAGCATCGGATCAATGCCGTCTACCGGACCGAGACCGATCTCGTCAGGAAGGTGGTGGACGCGATGCGTCATGACGGCCGCATGGTATGACCTATTTAGGTTAAGCAAGTGCCTTTTTTTGTATACGTTTAAATATCGCGGGGCCATGCCTCAATAAGAAAGGTTGATATCATGGTAAAGGAGCCTAACCCGCAATTCGCACTCGAGGTCTCCCAGAAGCCTGGGGGAGAGACCCTCTCCTTGTGCTTCCAGTGCGGCACCTGCACCGGCAGCTGCCCCTCTGGACGCCTGACCTCGTACAGGACCAGAAAGCTCATCCGCAAGGCCCAGCTGGGTCTGGAGAAGGACGTACTGGAGTCCCCCGATCTGTGGATGTGCACGACCTGCTACGCCTGCCAGGAGCGCTGCCCCCGCGGAGTGGAGATCGTCGACATCATCAACATCCTGAGGAACATGGCCGTCAAGCAGGGCGCCATGTCCGATGAGCACACCAAGGTCGGCACCTACTTCCTGCAGAACGGCGCCACCGTCCCGCTCAACGAGAAGTACGAGGCCATCAGGGAGAAGCTCGGCCTGTCCCGCCGCCCCGCCAACGTTCTGGGCGACAAGAAGGCGCTTGAGGACTTCCAGAAGATCCTCAAGGTCACCGGCTTCGACAAGCTCCTGGAGGAAAAGAAATGAATCTGAACAAGAAGTACGCGCTCTTCCTGGGCTGCGTGGCTCCGGCCAGGTATCCAGGCATCGAATCGGCCACCCGCGAGGTGTGCAAGACCCTCGGGATCGACCTGGTAGAGCTGGAGGGCGCTGGCTGCTGCCCCGCCCCCGGTGTCATCAAGTCCTTCGACCAGGACACCTGGCTTGCGATCGCCGCCCGCAACTTGGCTCTCGCCGAGAAGCAGGGCGCCGACATCCTGACGATCTGCAACGGCTGCTTCGGCTCGCTGTTCGACGCCGCTCACATCCTGCACGAGGACCCCGAGAGGCTGCGCGCGGTGAACAAGATCCTGCGCGAGGTCGGCATGGAGTACAGCGGTGACGTCAAGGTGAGGCACTTCGCCGAGCTCTTCTACAATGAGGTCACTCCCGAGACCATCAAGGCCAAGACCAAGACCCCCCTCGACCTGAAGGTAGCGGTCCACTACGGCTGCCACTTCCTGAAGCCCAGCAACATCAAGGAGCTGGACGACCCCGAGAGGCCCAAGATCCTCGACGAGCTGGTCGAGGCCACCGGCGCGACGAACCTGTTCTACCGCGACAAGCAGATGTGCTGCGGCGCGGGCGGCGGCGTCAGGTCCGGGAACCCCGAACTTGCCACCAAGTTCACCGAGGAGAAGCTGAAGAACATCAAGGCGGCGGGTGCCGACTACATCATCGATGTCTGTCCCTTCTGCCACCTGCAGTTCGACAGGACCCAGAAGGACGTCAAGGGCTACGATATCCCGGTCATCCACCTGTCCCAGCTGCTCGGCCTGGCCTTCGGCGTGCCTGCCAGCAAGCTCGGTCTGGACCTCCAGGAGATCCCGGCGAACTTCTAAGGGGGCATGCCCCCGGCAAACATCTTCCCTTTCATTTTCCATCCTCTTCGGCATCATGGCCGATGATCGCGTCTCATCGAAATCCTTATATTGGAGCGGTACGCCGGAACAATGGCCCAAAAATGCTTCTTGGATTGAACGCACCAACGACGTTCTCTAGTCTGGCTCGCATTTTCCTTGATAGAAAAGGATTATATAGAAAAACTCTCTTCCGTGATTCCTCGATTACATTCACGGAGTGTTTCACATGGCTGTTAAAAAGGGTAAGGCCGCCGCTCGTAAGGTCAAGGACAAGTGGAAGGCTAAGGACTGGTACAAGATCTACGCTCCGCGCATGTTCAACCAGGTGGAGCTTGGGGAAACGCCTAGCTCCGACCCCTCGTCCATCATGGGCAGGCAGGCCGAGGTCACCGTTCACGAGCTTACCGGCGACTTCTCCAAGATGCACATCAAGATTCGCTTCAGGGTGGAAGAGGTAAAGGGGCTCGAGGCCCACACCGTGTTCACCGGCCATGAGCTCACCTCCGACTACGTCAGGAGACTTACTCGCAGGAAGAGGACCAAGACCGACCACGTGGTCGACGCTCGCACCAAGGACGGTTTCCTCATCCGGCTGAAGCCCATGAGCATCACTGAGCAGAGGATCCAGGCTGCTCAGGAAACTGCCATCCGCGGTATCATGTCCAGCTACCTGCTGTCCTCGGTGTCGGAGATGACGGCGTCTGAGCTGGTCAAGTCGATCATCTCCGGAGATCTCACCAGGGACCTCTCCCAGGCCTGCAGGGTCATCATCCCCATCAAGAGGATAGAGGTCCGGAAGACCGAGGTCCTGGAGGCCGGCACCCCGTCCAGCGAGGAGCTTTCCATCCAGGAGAAGTTCGGCCAAGAGGCTGCCGCCGCGGCCGAAGCCGAGCCTGCTCCCGAGGCTTCCGAGGAAGAGGAGCCCTCTGAGGAAGAGGAAGAATCTTCCGAGGAAGAGGCCGAAGAGGTCTCCGAGGAAGAAGAGGTCGTTCCGGAAGAGAACGAGTAAACCCTTTCCAACCAATGCCGGGGTGGCTCAGCCTGGCGGAGCGACGGACTCATATGATCCGGGCATCGTGCCCGGGTCCGAGAGATCCGTAGGTCATGGGTTCAAATCCCATTCCCGGCACCTCCTCTTTCCCCTCTACCGCACGGCGGCATGCTGGGGTGTCCTATATTTTGCATACAGATTAAATAAACCGTCCGCTCTTTGAATGGCGGTGATATTTTGAGGATCCTGATATACACCGGCAAAGGCGGGGTCGGAAAGACCTCGGTGGCCGCGGCCACGGCGCTCCGTGCCGCACGGATGGGCCACAGGACCATGCTGATGTCGACCGATGCCGCTCATTCCGTATCCGACTCCCTGGAGGTCCCTCTTTCGGGAAAGATCACGAATGTGGAGGAGAACCTGGACGCCATGGAGGTGGACATGCTCTACGAGCTGGAGACCCGGTGGAAGGAGGTCCAGGGTTATATCACCAACTTCATGCTGTCGCAGGGTATGGACGGCATCACGTCGAAGGAGATGGCCGTCCTGCCTGGGATGGAGCTGATGTCGGCGCTTTTCTACGTGGAGGATTTCTACAAGAATAGCACCTATGACCTGGTGGTCATGGACACCGCGCCGACCGGCGAGACGTTGAGGCTGCTGAGCTTCCCGGAGGTCTCGGAATGGTACAGCGAGAGGCTGTACAAGATGCTGAAGAACATGCTGAAGCTCGCGCGGATGACCGTCGGCCGAATGGTGGACACCCCTCTGCCGTCCGATGAACTCCTCCGGGACCTGGAGGACCTGTCGGCGCGCATGCGTCGCGTCCAGACCATATTGACCGATCCCGAGGTGACGTCCATACGGCTGGTGGTCAACCCGGAGAAGATGGTCATCAATGAGACCAAGCGGGCCTTCACATATTTCTGTCTGTACGGTCTTACCGTCGACGGCCTCGTCGTCAACAGACTTTACCCGGAAGACAGCGATGGCTACTTCAAGGACAAGCTCGAGGAGCAGCGCAAGTACATGAAGGTGATCGACGAGTCGTTCAGTCCTTTGCGCCTGATGACCTCCTACCAGCAGCCTGTGGAACTGGTGGGGATCGAGTCGCTGAAGAAGCTGGGAGATATGGTGTTCGGGGACCTCGACCCCATCGTGCCGCTCTCGCTGGACAAGCCGATGGAGATGTACACCGAAGGCGATTTCGACGTTGTGTCGATCAAGCTGCCCTTCATCATGAAGGAGGATGTCAAGCTGTTCAAGACGGCCGACAGCCTGCTGGTGGAGGTGGGGCATTATCGCCGCTCCGTCACGCTGCCGGTCTCGTTCGCCAAGAAGGAACCGGTCAAGGCGGAGTTCAAGGAGGGGCGGCTGCTTATCAAGTTCAAGGAGGGGAGCTGAGATGACGGAACCGGAAAAGATCGATGAGGAGAAGATGAGCGACGTGGAGCGAGAGGCGCTGAGGGCCCGCAAGATCCGGGCCGATGCGGAGCGGATGTCCGAGGCGATGTTCGGCAAGGAGGCAAGGGACCACCTGGTGCGCGCCGGCACCGAGATGGTGCTGGCCCTCGATGCCATGGTGCCCCGGGACATCGTCCCGGCGGAGGTGAAGGAGCACTATCTCGGCGCCAAGCGCGAGGCCATCCTGCTCATGAAAGCGATCCTGGACGCCCAGCTCGGCATGGTCGAGGATCTCTCGAAGCCGGTGGAGAAGCACGAGGACGAGATAGAGCCAGGACTCCGGAAGATCGAATTGGATTGATCACTGGGTAGGGTCCCGCACGAAGATCTCGCGGCATTCCGAGCACAGCAGCCCGCCCCTTCCGCTGGCGCCTCCCGTTTGCCTGAGGTCATAGGAATAGTTCTCGCAGTTCTCGCAGTATCCGGCCATGGAGACCGGTTCACGCTCGAAGTCGGCTGGCGCGGCGATTCCCCTCCATTCCCGGGTCAGCTCGATGAGCGAGGGTGACAGGCGGGTGATGTCGTTCTCGGTGAGCATGCCGATCAGCTGGTCTCCGACGACCACCGGCAGGCGGCGCAGCCGAAGCCGCCCCATCTTTCTGCCCGCATCGGCCACGCTCTCCTTCGGGCCGATGGTGATCAGCGGGCTGCTCATGATCTCGCCGACCTTCACCTCGGCAGGTATCCGGTTCTCGGCCACGAGCTTCTCCACGAAGTCGCGCTCGGTGACGATCCCGACCGGCCGTCCATCCTCCAGGATGATAACGCTCCCTACTTTCCAGGACCTCATCAGGATGCCGATGTCCCGGGCTGTCAGATTTGGAGAGCCGATGACCGGGACCTTCGTCATGATGTCTTCCACGTAGATGTCCCGCACACGCTCCATGGCCATGAGCGTAAGATGACAGCGAGGTGTAGAAATAGCTTTCAGGCCGCTCTCACGAGCACTCCACCTACGATATTTTTATTCATGAGAGTTCATCCGGCCGAAGGATGGCATCAAAAAGCCTGATGAATCTGAGATGCCAATGTTGCGGCGCCTCCTCGTTCATGCACAGTACGTTCGACTGCGCCGACTGCCATCGCAAGGTCTGTCAAAGCTGTTATCGCAATGCTCGGGGAGAAGGCTTGTGCAAGCAATGCTATGATCGTAGGTTCAACCAGTTTTGCCGGGAGATCCAGGCTCGCTACGATGGGACCTGCCCAATCTGCAAAGCGTCCGGCAGCGTGCAGATACCCGCATTCTCGATCTATCGCCATCGCGAGTTCCAGTACATCAACGAACAGAAGTGTATCATGTTCGGCCCCATGTTAGTGGATGCCAGGGTCTTCTGCATCAGCTGCAAGAACGTCATAGATGACCGGACCATATCTATACTCAGGAACGCCCAGCGTGCCGAGGAAGCCGGACGCTATGAGGACGCTGCGCGGGGCTTCGAATCATTGAATTTTCTTGAAAGGGCCAAGTCCCTGAGGGAGCAGGGTCGTCAGACCTCGGTGAAACATGTCAATGTGGATGTCAATGAGCTCATAGACCAGCTCAGGACGGGAGGGCTTTCCATACCGTACAAATGCCACAGTTGCGGCGCCACTATCGCGGTGAACGGTGCTGCCGGAGAGGGAGGCGCGCGATTCTGCTCCTACTGCGGGACCGCAGTGAACACCGAGGCGCTTCAGGAGATCCTGCGCGGGGCGTTGGGCGACTGACGCATCGCCACCGGCAACGAATAAATGCCATCGACGGGATAGTGTAATCCGAGGAACGAAGATGAATGACGGCGAAGGGGAGATCGCAGTGCATCTGGCCAGGGAAGTGGTGGATGCCGAGGCGAGGGGCAGGGAGACCGGCCACGCGGACGCCCCGGGCAGCTTCCGGGATAAGCGCGGCGTGTTCGTTACACTGCACACCTATCCGGGGAACAGGCTGAGGGGCTGCATCGGGTTCCCGGAGCCCATGTTCTCGCTGGCCAGCGCGCTGATACAGGCGGCCCAGCATGCCTGCCACGACCCCAGGTTCCCCGCTCTCGAAGAGAACGAGCTGGATGACATCATCGTGGAGGTCTCCATCCTCACTCCTCCCAAGGAGGTGCAGGTCGACGATCCCCGGAGGCTGCCGGAGATCATCAATGTCGGCGTCGACGGTCTCATCGTGGAGCGCGGACCGTGCCGCGGTCTGCTGCTCCCCCAGGTCCCGATGGAGTGGGACTGGGACGCCGAAGAGTTCTTGGGGCAGACCTGCGTAAAGGCCGGCATGACCCCCGACATGTGGCTCGATAAGAGGACCCGCTTCTACACCTTCCAGGCGGAGGTGTTCTCCGAGGAGACGCCCCGGGGAAAGGTATCAAGGAAAGAGATGGGCGGGTGCAGGTAGGATGGACCTGGTTCTGGAGGGCCGCGCCTACGTCCGGGGAAAGCTGGGCCGATGGTCAATAGGCATGGAGGACGGGCGCATCGCCCAGATCGCCCGGACGATCAGGGGAGGGGAGCGCCTCGACCTCGGCGACATGATCATCCTTCCCGGAGCGATCGATCCCCACGTGCACTTCCGCGATCCCGGAATGACCGACAAGGAGGACTTCTCCACCGGGACGCTGGCGGCCGCCTGCGGGGGCGTGACGACCGTGCTGGACATGCCCAACACGCTGCCGCCCGCCGTCACCGCGTCGAAGCTGGCCGAAAAGAAGGAGGCGATCGCTCGCAAGGCATGGGTCGACTACGGCCTGTTCGCCGGCTGCATGGCCGGAGCGGACATCGAAGCCATGGCCCCCCTGGCGGTCGGTTTCAAGGTGTTCATGGGTTCCTCCACCGGCCGACTGCTGGTCACCGAGGACCTGGACCTGGCGAAGATCGCCGCGCTCGTGAAGCGGACGGGAAAGGTGCTCAGCGTCCATGCCGAGGACGAGGCGATGATCGAGCACGGGGAGGAACGAAGTCCCGTGGACCACCTGCGCAACCGGCCAGCCGCCGCGGAGGTCGCTGCCATTCGCCGGCTGTCGGCGCTGGACTGCCGGATCAACGTGTGCCACGTGTCCTCGGCGGACGGCCTCCAGGCGATGGAAGGGCTCCCGTTCACCAAGGAGGTGACGGCGCACCACATGCTGCTCGATCGCGACAGCGACACCGGTGCGTACGGTAAGGTGAACCCTCCCCTTCGTACCAAAGAGGACCGCCTGGCCCTGTTCCAGGCGTTCATTTCAGGCAGGATCGACATGCTCGGTTCCGATCATGCTCCACACGCCATCGAAGATAAGGAGCAGGAGTTCGACGTCGCCCCGTCCGGCGTTCCGGGCGTGGAGACCACCGTGCCGATGATGCTGGCGTTGATGAAGAAGGGAACCCTCCCGCTGGAGGTGCTGGTCAGCGCCATGGCCGAGCGGCCGGCCGAGGTCTTCGGCCTGAACAAGGGCCGCCTGGAGGTCGGCCGCGATGCTGACCTCATGGTTATTGACCCCCGCGCCACCGTCCCCATAAAGATTAATAACCTTCACAGCAAGTGCGGCTGGACCCCCTTCGAGGGCTGGGATGCCATATTCCCCCATGCGGTGTTCGTGCGAGGCGAGCTGGTGGTGGAGGACGGCGAACCGGCCGGGGAGAGGGCGGGAAGGGATGTCGTTGCTGCCGAGCGATCTTGATCTAGACCTGTCCGAGCTGGAAGGCCGGAGTTTCACCTGCGATCCCAGCTGCGGGCTGTGCTGCCTGTGCCAGCCGGAGGTGCTGCCTCACGAGGTCAGCTGGTTCAAGAGCAACCACCCCCGGCGCATCGTGGAGACGAAGAGGCCGCACCGGCATATTGCTCTCACTCTCAAGGAAGGGCAAGGGGCGTGCACTTTCCTCAATGCCTCCCGCCGCTGCGAGATATATGCTCAACGGCCGCACTACTGCAGACAGTTCCCTTTCCACCTGTACCTGGGAAAGAGGGTCCAGGTGGAGCTGGACCTATCGTGCCGCGGCGTGTGGTACGGCGGGGCGGAGGACGCGCTGGTGGAGGGAGGCCGAATGGTCCAGGACAATGTGGACGCGCTCCGCGAGACGTTGACGGAGACCAGGGCTGTCTACCGGGACTTCGAGGCCAACTGCCGGGACGCCGGCATCTACCGGCCGGAGGAGACGCTCCGCCGAGAGGTGGGCCGCAGAATCGAGATGTTCACCGAGCTGCCGTATCTGGCGCACGTCCTGGACCTCTCGGCCGAGGACGAGGAGATGTCGATGCCGGGCACCCCCGCCGCGACGCTGGACGCTGCTGAGCTTCAGCGTTCGGCAATGGAGATGGGCTTGGAGTCCTTGGCTGCGGAGGACGTGTTCAGCGCGCCGGTGTACTGCGACCCCAAGTGGAGATGGAACCTGTTCCTGGTGAAGGGCGGCAGCATGAGGTGGGCGTTCCTCAATGACGACGGCTCGCTCGATGCGGCGGGTGACATCGACCCGACCAAGGTGAAACTGCTCTCTCCGGAGGGCGAGGGGAGGAGCATCTTCCTCTCGTACCTGAGGATGCTCAACCGTAGGGACAGCATGATGGGCTACGCCGCCTACCTGGTGGACGACTACGGTTACGAGGACTTCCTCGGCAACACCTACTACGGCGTCATGGCGACGACGGCCCTGGACCTGTTGTGGAGAGCATCCCTCATCGCCTATCTGCAGGGCGGAAGGCTTGACCGCGCCGGTATGATCGAGGGTATAATATCTTACGACATGGACCGCCTGGATGCCCCAACCATCGGTGCTTTCCTATGAGTCTAATCAGTAAGCTTAAAATACTCCTCGGATAATGAGGCAGACTGGTGGCCGTTGTATGCAAAAGCCTCTAACCGTTCTCAATCAGGCGATCAGCCGCCCCGTGATCGTCGAGCTGAAAGCGAACAGGGAATACAGGGGAACCCTTGACGGTTACGATCCCCACATGAACCTTGTCCTGAAGAACGCCGAGGAACTCATCAACCACGAGGTTGTGAGGAAGCTTGATGTTACCATCGTCAGGGGCGACAACGTCATCTACATATCACCCTAAGGAGAGATTTCAATGAGCAAGGGAACGCCATCAATGGGTAAGCACGGCAGCAAGAAGCAGCACATACCTTGCCGCCGGTGCGGAAAGAGCGCATACAACATGACCAAGGGAGTCTGCGCATCCTGCGGCTATGGTAACTCACCGAGGCTGAGGTCTTATAACTGGGCAAAACAGCACTGATTCCATGGCAGTCACCATGGAAGACGCCATGGACGACGCCCCTAAGCATTTCTGCGGCGTCGTCGCTATGGCATTCAACTCAGATGTCAAGAGCGACCTGAAGAAGGCGCTTCGCGTTATCCAGCACCGTGGCCAGGAGGCCGCTGGTATCGCTGTTTTCGACGGCGCCACCAAGTACGTGCGGAAGATGGGACTGGTCCACGAGGTTCTGGCCGGACCGGAGTACGACGCGCTGCATGGCAACGTTGGCATCGGCCATGTTCGTTATTCCACCACCGGGTCCTCATGCGCCCAGAACTGCCAGCCGATCGTCGTCACCACCAACGTGGGCGATGTGGCGCTGGGCCACAACGGCGACCTGGTGAACGCCACCAAGCTGCGGAACAAGCTGCAGAACGACGGATGGGCGTTCCTCACCACCACTGATTCTGAGATCATCATTCGGATCCTGGCGAACGAACTGACGCAGAGCGATCCGGTCAAGGCCATCCGGTCCACCCTGAAGTGCCTGGACGGCGCTTACGCCTTGGTGATCATGATCGGCGGGAGGGTCTACGGGGCCAGGGACCCTCTGGGCCTTCGCCCCCTCTGTCTGGGTAAGCTGGACAAGGGATACTGCCTGGCATCCGAATCGGCGGTCTTCGACATCCTGCAGGGAGAGTTCGTCCGCGACATCGCGCCTGGCGAGATCGTCGAGATAACGCCTACCGGCTTCACCGGCCACAAGATGTCCGGTCCAGCGCATACCGCTCACTGCATGTTCGAGTGGGTGTACTTCGCCAGGCCCGACACCATCATGGACGGCCGGGAGGTGTACGACGTCCGCAAGAAGCTCGGCCAAGTGCTGGCTCTCGAACAGCCGGCCGACGCCGATGTGGTGATACCGGTGCCCGACTCCGGGAGGGCCAACGCGCTCGGTTTCGCGCAGGAATCCGGCATCATGTACGAGGAGGGCCTGATGAAGAACCGTTACGTCGAACGGACCTTCATCCTTCCCGAGCAGGCCAAACGCGAAGAGGGCGTGTCGCTGAAGCTCAATCCCATACGCTCCACTGTCCTCGGCAAGCGCGTAGTGGTCGTGGACGACTCGATCGTCCGCGGGACCACGCTGCGAAAGATCGTCTACATGCTCCGCCGCGCCGGTGCTGCCGAGGTTCACGTGCGCATCGGATGCCCGCCGGTCATCGCCCCCTGCTACTATGGCATCGACATGAAGACCAGGGACCACTTCATCGCCGCCGGGCGTACGTTCGAGGAGATAGCGGAACTGCTCAACGCGGACAGCGTCGGCTACACTTCCGTAAAGGGGCTGCAGTCCGCCCTGGGCCTTTCAGAACAGGATCTCTGCATGGCCTGCCTGACCGCAGAGTACCCGACCTGCGTGCCGGGCGAGAAGATGCGGTTCCAGAAGACCCTTCTCTGAGGCTCGGCAGTTGGTCCGTTCATGGTTTCCATTCTATCAGCGCACATGCTCGTCCGCTTGCGATAATCCTCAAGGTCTCGATCATAACACGACAACTTCGTACTGACCAACAAATATGGATGTTCGATGGCTCGAGAGCGGTGGATCGGACATGCTGGACAGATAACTTTAATTACATTGATTTCTTTGCCATGTTGCACTGGGCAGGTAGATCAGTTGGAAGATCGCTACCTTGGCATGGTAGAGGCCGGGGGTTCAAATCCCCCCCTGTCCACTCTTAAACACATCCAGGCGGACTATTTTTTGAGTCAATAACGGGTTCTTGTTCCGGCGTGATCGCCGGACCGTTCTTCTATGGATTTAGAGTTGCACAAAATGCATGAGATCCAAGCTCTTCTTTGGGGATACAATGCCGTTATGCGAAGCGCCCCGAGTCGGATCAATGCAGTGACGTGGCCCCCAGGGCTGCTCAACTCTCCAGCTATAGGGACGATCTAAGGTACTGGCTATAGGCTGCTTATTGTCTCGTTCTACAACGGTAATGCACTTCTTCCCTTCGTGATAATCATGATGGCCGCCGGAGTGAGATCAGCCAGATCATGGCAACGATGTATCCTTGACCACATCCATGCAGTTCCAATGCAGTCTCCCCGTTCTATAATGAAGAGGAGGCAACGTCGGCAGGTACCCCGGGTGAGAGGCCTCTGCTGCCTGGCCAAGGCCTGTACAATGACTATAAAAAAGAAGGGGGGGATCCCCTCGTTCGTTCTCCCGCAGCACCGATCGATCAGGCTGATACGTGGCGATATCCCAACATGGGAGCGATATCATACCCGAACGCCTGATTATATTCCTCAAGAAGTTCTGCCGAGGTCATGTCCAATACTCCTGGATGGAACGCTTCGAATAGATACACAAGGCCGATGTAGATGCGCGGCCCGGACAGGATCCCTGCCTGGGTAATGATGTAGACATTGTCGTTCTTGACCGCCTCCAGGCCGCTCCACCCTTCACGGGATGTTATGGCCTGATATCTCTGCTCTGCGACTGCGCTGTCAGTAATGCTGCCTTCCCGGACGAAGATGTATTCCGGCCCTCTTCCATTATCATACGCGATGACGGCCTCGTTGCTTATCTGATGGGTCGAGGAGCTAGGGTCGTCCACGAGATCTATGACGATGTTATGTCCGCCGGCAAGTTTGATCAGTGAGCTCATCGCGGCCTTGGAGGTGTATGCCTTACCGTTGCTCAGCTCCATGTAGGCCGTCACATCATCACCGAGGGCCGCGGTCGCATGAGCTACCGCCTTCACGGTCTCATTGTATGTCTTGATGTACTTTTCGGCCCTTTCCTGTGCCTCATAGCCGAAGAGCTTGGCCAGCTGCCTTAGGTCATCCACTCCTTGATCCAGACCGTAGCAATCGAGGAGGACGACAGAGATCCCTAGATCCTCCAGCACCGTGGTGTCTTTGATAGCCATGCTGGTGCATTGACCTATGACCAATCTACAATTCAGCTCGAGCATGAGTTCCCCGTTCGGCGTGCCGTAAGTCCCGATGGTCGGCACGTCATCATAGATGTATCCGAACTCGGTGTCCTTGGCGATGGACTCGCTCACACCGACCACTCGATCGGTGACGTTAAGGACCTGCATGAACTCCGCGGCGTTGGGGTTCACCACGCAGACCCTTTCCACCGGTGTCTCCACTGTGACCTTCGTCCCATCGTTCTGGGTGATGGTCACCGAGCTGGGGTACTCATCCATATGCGGGCCCTCCTTGTCATCCGCCTCCGTGTTGGTCAGCAGGGCATAACCCGCGGCCGAGCCGATGATTATGGCGGCGATCAAGACTGCGATAATCTTCATATTGACCATGTTATCTCCATAGTTGGATGATACATCCAACTAAGTTGTAATCTAATAGTGCATTATAATAGTATCGTATATGGAAAGGTCATGAACAAAGACGTTCTGGCACAGGTCATTTTGACCATGTTTTAATAAATATAGCTACAGCTAATATATTTGCCTCGAAAGGCGGTTCCCATAAAGGTTCGTCACTCCTCGACGGACGTTCCTTCAGATGATTCGTATGGGAGGATGAACAGGCCCCGGTCATTCCTCACTATGTAGGACTCCACCCCGTACACGTCGTGGATGGCTTCTGAGGTCAGCACATCCTCCGGTCTGCCGTAAGCGTAGATGCCCTTGTTCTTCAGCATCAGCACTTTGTCGGCGTAACGGAGCGCTAGGTTGAGGTCGTGCATTGCCACGATCATCCCGCAGCCCTCTCGATGTACGACATCGCGCATGATCCTCATTGTCTGGAGCTGGTACTTGAGGTCCAGTGAACTGGTCGGTTCATCGAACAGGTAGAAGCGAGGGTTCTGGGCAAGCGTCCTGGCGATGAATACCCTTTGCCTTTGCCCCCCCCGATAGCTCATTGATGTATCTGCCCCTCAGGTCCAAGATGCTCATGATCTCCATGGCCCGGGACGCTATCTCCAGATCCTTCTTGGAGTAGGACCATTGGACATAGGGACGCCGTCCGACCAGCACGGTGTCCAGCACTGTGGTGAACGGAGTGTGCTGGACGTTCTGGGGCACATAGCCGACCAATCTCGCCCTCTCGCTGGGCTCAATACAAGCAACGTCCCTGTCGCCGATGCTGACCCGCCCGGCCTTGGGAGGCATCAGGTTGCTCAATGTCCTGATCAACGTGGACTTGCCAGAACCATTGGGTCCGAGGAGGGCCACGACGTCTCCTAAGGATGCTGTGAATGAAACATCTTTCAGCACATCATTGCTGCCATACCTCTGACATACCTTATCTGCGGTGAACCTCATGCCAGATACCTCCCGGCCCGTCTTGTGACCAGCCATATGAAGAACATCCCGCCGATCAGGTACATGATGATGCCCACCGGCAGTTCGACCGGCCTCAGGACGATTCTGGCGGCTGTGTCCGATACAAGAAGGATCAGCGCGCCCATCAGCGCGGAGGCGGGCAGTAGATAGCGGTGATCATTCCCGATGATCATCTTGCAGATGTGCGGAGCCATCAGGCCGATGAACCCGATCACGCCCGTGAATGCGAGGCATGCCGAGGTCACGAAAGCGGATATGGTAAGGCCGTAGATCCTGAGCCGTTGCACATTGACCCCCAGGTTCCGTGCGACGTCGTCGCCTCCTGAGAGCGTATTGAGATCGACAGTGCACCTCTCCATCAGGATGAAGCTCACCGCTACGATGGGGATGAGAATGGTCACCGAGCCCCAGGTCGCGCCCCACATCCCCCCCATCAGCCAATTGGTCACCTCGCGGAGGGTATTGTCCTCAGATATGTACTTCATGAACGAGATGCCTGCTGAGAACAGATAATTGACGACGACCCCGGAGAGCACCAGCACGGACTGGGACAGATGATGGGCCCTGGCAATGGCAAGGACCAGCACTATGCTGGACATTCCTACGATGAACGCCATCAATATGATGAGCAGGTTCTTATTGGTGATCGACTCGCCAAGGAATTCGAATGTGCCATAGTATGCGCCGCCCAGCAACAGAGGCCCTAATACCAGGGCGGCGGCCGCACCGAACGATGCTGCGGATGAGAGGCCAAGAGTGAACGGACTAACCAATGGATTGCGCAGTATGCCCTGCATGACCACCCCGGACATCGCCAGACTGATGCCGGTCACGACCGCCAGAATGACCCGGGGCATCCTAGATCGGAAGATTATCGTCGAGTAGTGTTCCTTACCGGGGGCGTCGATCCATTGGGGGAAGAAGTAATTCCCAAGGGCCCTCATGGTATCCTGGAGGGGAACGTCCACCGCACCAACCCCCAGCGCGACCACCGAAATGAATGCCAGCAATACTGCTAAGGTGATTATCAGTAGCAGCTTCTTCCGCCTAGAGGCGTTGAATGTGCCGATCACGCTGTCCGGATCGCCGCAGTTGTTGCCTCGGATAAGGCGGAGGAACTCCCTCGGTCCGAAGGCTCTCACTTTTTCAGCATCCACGGATGTCCTCTCCTCCTATCGCAGTGATCCCGAACATCCCTCCAAGCCTCTGCCGCCCGCCTTTAACTGCTCAGTCCTGTGCTGTTCCATCGGTTCACCTGCCGTTAGCGAGGATCAATGAGAAGAGGCGAGAGGATGCCATGGGCGGGTGTTCGGCATTGCCGAACGATATACTCTCGTTCGGGTACCCAAGCTCCTCGCACAGGACCATGGTGCATTCGATGTCCCGCTTCGTCATCATGGCGGTCAGCGCATCCAGGTCGAAATCTGGCCCTGTGAGCACGAAGGGGATCCGTCCCCTTTCCAACTCGTCCAGCATCTCGGTCATCGCTGCTTCGGCATCCTTGCCGTGAGCGTCCACCACCACTGCCTGCGTAAGGGGCAGGCGCAGTCGGGAGAACGCGCATTGCATCGATGATATGCCCGGTACGACCTCCCCCCCCAGTAGGCCGAGCCCCGCCAGCATGGGGTCGCCTGTGGACAGCACCACGGCGTCCTCTGGGAGTTCGTGCAGGCGGGAATAGTCCTCGATCGCAGTGACAGCGCAGCCGGACGGGATGTACTCTCCAGCAAGCTCGATGGACCGTGCTGAGCCAAATATCTTGCTGGCCTTGCGAAGTCGGTCGATGGCCTCAACCGTCATCATTCCCGGGCCGCAGCCGACTCCCACCACCATCATAACGCTTCCCCCAGCACCTGTCCCTGGCGGTCGATGATCGCGATGCTGTGTCCAGGATAACGGAGCTTGAACCTCTCGACGGAAGTGTGAATGACCCTCCTTCCCTCTTCCGAGGAGACAAGCTCCTCTATCGTTCTATGGCCTGTCCCGTCCAGTACCGTCGGGTCGATGAACCTGATGATGAGCGCAGGAAGTCCGAAAAGAACGAGGCCGTCGCTCCTGGAGTCAAGCGTGGCCTGGATCTTTGCCCCTATCAATACTACTTCCCTGTCTGGATACTTCAGCCGCGCGTATCTCAGCCCGACCCGGCCGGTGGTGACCACCGCCTGCTCCGCCTTTCTCGCTCGTTCCACCGAGTCCTGGCCCAGATGGTCGTCCCATGGTTCCACTAGGCCGGTGGAGCCCAGCACCGATATGCCGCCTACCACCCCGATGCGGCCGTTCAGCGTTCTGAGAGCGATCCTCTCGCCGTCGACGGCCTCGAGGCGGATCAGCGCGCCCTGCTCGCCGTAAGCGGCGCAGGCTGATGCTATTGAGCTGGCGATGCAATACATGGCCGTGTGGCTGATGGCCGGAGATCCTTTACCGTACCTCGGGGTCTTATGGTCCCAACGCCCTATGCCATTGCCTACGTCCAGTGCCACACCGTCCTGGAACCGCACGAATCTCGCTCGGAACTCGATGCCTGCAGTGGCGTCGTCCGGGTAGTCCCCGGAATACTTGAAGCAGCTGGCGACGCCGTCGCCGGCCACGACACCCACTGGGGTTGTGATCCCGCAGGCCAGCCGGACGTTCACGCTTTTCAGCTCGTTGCCGTCAAGCGATTCGATGGTCGCCCGGCAGGCCGCCGCGGCCGTCGTTCCGGTGGTGAACCCTCTCCTCAGCACCGTGCCGTCGGATGTGAGGACGGCCAGTCCCCCTTGGACCAACTCGAGGTCTGCTTTGTCCCGGCATAGTGATACCCAGGCATCGGGATATTTGAACTTGGAAACGGGATCAATCATCTCATCAGCCCTTCTCGGCGAACATGGTGATGATCTCGTTGATGGCGGCGACGGCCACGGGGGTCCCGCCTCTGGTACCCTCAGTGGTTATGGATGGAATGTCCAGCTTTCTCAGTTCTTCCTTCGATTCCGCCGCGTTGACGAAGCCCACGGGGCAGCCTACCACCAATGATGGCCTGATCCCCCGACCGTACATCTCGCACAGGGACAGGAGGCAGGAGGGGGCGTTGCCGATGACCACGATCGCGCCGTTCAGCACCTCGCTCAGCGCGAGCATTCCCGCGCTGGTGCGGGTGATGCCCCTTTCCTTGGAGATATCCTGACCATGGTCCAGCAGACATTCCACCGCGGAAGCATGCCCCTTCTTCTGGACGCCGGACTGGACCATGCGGATGTCCGTGTAGATGGTCGCCTTCGCATCCAATGCGACGAGCCCCGCCCGGACCGGTTCGTGGCTGAATCGCATCAGCCCGGCCATGGCGAAATCCCCCACCGCGATGGAGCAACGCTGCCTTATCCGGTCCTCCGGACCGCTGTTCCCGATAGCTTTGCGGGCCAGCTCCCGGCTGCATCTGGATATGCTGAACCCTTCCGTGGTGTCCGCGCCTAGGTCAGTATACGTACTTTCGGTGGTAGCCTCTCGGCGTGATGATCCCGGTGACAATCTCTCCCTCCTTCAGCAGCTTGGTGCTCTCCCCTCCGATGATCACGATGGAGTGCATGTTCACCGCGCTGTCATCCTCGTGAAGCGAGCCCAGGTCCGTTACGATGAAGCTCTCCCCTTCGCCGCGATAGGCGTTCTTGACGATGCCCACCGGAGTGTCGGGCCGTGCATGGCGAAGGCTGATGTCCAGTGCCTTACACAGGTTGCCTGGACGGCTGTGGCTTCGGGGATTGTACACCGCCATCGGTATCCCCATCCGGAACCCCAGGTCGAGGCGTTTCTCGATTACCTCCCACGGTGTCAGCAGGTCGCTCAGCGAGATCACCAGGAAGTCGCTGGACAGCGGCGACCCGAGTATGGAGGCCGCGGCAGTGGCAGCAGTGACGCCCGGTATGATGGAGACGTCCAGCTCCGGCGCCTCGTTCTGCGCCACCTCCAGCACGATGCTGGCCATTCCGTACACCCCGGCGTCGCCCCCGCTGACCATGGAGACCTTGGAGCTTTTGGCCAATCTAACCGCCTCCCTCGCTCGGTCAACCTCTTTGCCCATGTGGGATCTGATGACCTTCTTCCCTTCCAGCAACGGTTTCATCTGCTCCAGGTAAAAGTCGTTGCCGATGATCACATCCGATTCGTTCATGGCCTTACGCGCCAAGGGGGTCAGGTTGTCCAGGTCCCCCGGCCCGATGCTCACCACGAACAATCGTCCTGCAGCCTCACCTTGCGATGGCGATTGTGACATTTCCGTATGCCCTCCTGTTCATCACGATTTCCTTACTCTTTGCCAGCGCCAGGGCTGACGGTTCGGCCACCCCGACCAAGCCGATGAGCTCGGCCTTTGATCGGCCGGCCACCGATTGGGAGTTGATGGCCTCATCGTCGACGAGGAACAGCCTGCCATCCAGCTCTCTTACTGCGGTGAGCAGCCCGGCCTCGTCGGCCTTCTTGATCGTAGATGTGTATGCCAATACCTCATCTGCAGCGATGCCCATCAAGCCAAGCGAGTCCAGCACCGCCTGCTTGATCTCGCCGGCGTCGGTGCCGCGGTTGCAGCCGATGCCCACCACATACTCGCCCTTCGACGCCAGGATCGCGACGTTGGATGATGCCAGCACAACTGCTGGGCCGTCGATGCGGTAGACCGGGACGTCGCCGGTGAGGAACGCCCTGTTGACCGCGACCGTGGAGCTCTTGTTCACGACCTCCACGTCATGCCGGCAGGCGATCTCCTCCACTGAATCCTTGCCCAGGGCATCGGTGGCGGTGGAGATCACCGGAACCAGGCCGTGCTCGGCCAACGCTCTAGCGAGCTCGTTGCCGCCATGGTGGCCCCCTAGCACCGGAACGCAGAATCCGAGGTCCGGGGTCACTACCACGATGGCGGGATCGACCCACTTGTCGCGCAGCAGCGGTGCGATCTTTCTGAACACGATTCCGATGGCCATGATTGCCACGATGCCTTCATATTCGTTGAACGACCTGGCAAGAGCATCGTCAGAATGCTCCACCGCTTCGCCACCCAGCCATCCGGCGACGGTTCGAGCCTGCTCCGGGTGGCCGACGTGGACTACTGCAATCCTCACGAGTACAGCACCGACCTTTGGTAGCGACCCATGGGGTCGACGATCCCGCCGATGATTATCAGGGCGGTCTTATGGATGCCCGCCTCCTCTGTCTTCTGAGCGATATCGTCCACCTTCCCGGTGACCACCTTCTGGTCCGGCCACGACGCATGGTAGACCACCGCGGCCGGAGTATCCTTGGGGCAGCGCAGCTTCTCCATGATCTCGGACAATTTGTCCGTGCCCAGGAAGAACACCATGGATGCGCCTGTCTCCGACAGCCGTGAGATGTCATCCTCTTCCAGGGTCTCTCCTGCCGGCCTTGTGACTATAAGGGTCTCGGAGACGCCCTTCAGGGTGTACTGCGTCTTCAGCGCTGCTGAGGCGGCGAACAGCGAACTGACTCCCGGGACGACCTTGACCTCCACGCCCTGCTGCTTCAGCTCAGCGATCTGCTCGACTATCGAGCCATATAGAGAGGGATCGCCACTGTGGAGGCGGACCACGCTCTTCCCCGCCTTGGCCGCTGCTACCATGGCAGACACCATCTCCTCAATCTTCATGCCCCAGCTGTCCAACTTCACCTCTGCACGGGACCGCTCGACAAGCGCGGGGTTGACCAGCGATCCGGCGTAGATGAGAAGGTCAGCATTGACCAGAAGCTCATTGCCCTTCAGCGTGATGAGGTCGGGGTCCCCCGGACCGGCGCCGACGAACCATACCGCCGGTACGACCATATCACTCCCTCCGCGCGAACATGACGCTCATATAATCGCACGTTTCCGGAATATCGTCCCCATGATACACCTTCTCCCTCTCTAGGAACATCCTCTCCACCAAGTGGAACCTGGAGTATCCAGAGGAGCGGAGCTGGGTCATGGCCTCCCTGGGCGAGCGCACCTTTAGCATCACCAGACAATCACTCTTGGTTCCGTCGGTAACGAGGAACCCCGAGTTGACCGGGATCTGCAATCGCGACGCAAAGGCAGTGATGGAGCTGATTCCGGGTTCCACTGCGGTATCGATCTCAGGATGCCTCTTCTTCAGTATCTCGCACTGCCTGGAGAACGTCGAATAGAAGTTGGGATCGCCCAAGATGCCCAAGACCGCAGTGCCGTCGAGCGCCACTGGGGCGATGATATCGGCGTTCCTTTCCAGAGCCTGCCGTATCTCCTCCTCATCGGTCACCATGGGGAAATCCAGCACCACTGGGTCGCAGTGCTCCTTCACCAGTTCGCAGGCCATCTTCCCCGGGACGAACACACTGTCCGCCGAACGGAGGAGGCGCACCGCCTTCAGGGTGAGCAGCTCCTTGTCGCCGGGCCCTAGACCCACTCCGATGAGCATCAGATCACCTCCCCGACGATGATGAACACTGGGTCGATGGGGCGGAACATGATGCTGCCGGCCAGGGCGTGCGAGCGGCCGACCTGCACTTGGACCGCCTCCTTGAAGATGTCCAGTTTTTTCATGCGGATCACCGCCTTGTTCATGGAATCGAGCAGGACGGTGTTGACGACGATGCGACCGTGGACGCGGTCGCTGAGCATGGAAAGCATCTCATCCAGGCGTCTGGTCCCGCCAACGAACGCGCCATCGAGGTGGTCGATCTCATTGAGCAACTCAAGACCATCCTGCTGCCGCAGCTCGATGTTGGTCCCGCCCCATGTCATCAATTTTATTCTGGAAGCTTCGATTGCCTCGTTTCTGACGTCCACTGCATAGACCTTCTCGGCGGTCTCGGCCATGGCCATGGCCACCTTGCAGGTGCCACAGCCGATGTCGGCGACCACGTCGCCAGTCTTAATCCCAAGCTTCTGGATGGAAACGGCCATGACCTCATCTTGGGTCGGCCCGCCTTTGAACCTCATCAATTGGATGTATCATCCAAGAACTATTTAAGATGGATATTGTATCCAACTGCACCCCTTCTAGACATGCCGCACCGTCCTCAACTTGACTCAAAAAGTGGCGTTCGTCGCTCATATGCCAACGATTTTGTACCCGATGCTCCGAACCAGCATCGTCTGGCACTGTTCTAGTCATCAAGCCGACGTGCCAGTGCACGTCGGAAATAACTTTGCCAGACACTTTTCTTTCCCATTTATTCAACTAATTTCATGGGCATAGTGGCGTTGTGAACCGTAAGAACAGTTGCCAATGATGAGGGCGAGAGGGAATCTGCCGATGGCGGTCGGCAGATCGTGTCGTCACTTTCAAAAGTATAAATTCGCCGCGGGCCGTAAGGTGCTTGATGGCCGATTTCGAGCTGCCCATTGAGAATGTCGTGATGGACGTGGAGTCCGGCGTATGCCGGTTCAAGGCGCGTGTCACAGCTTACATGGAGGATGAGCAGGTTCGCGTCTCGATCGAGAGCGAGTGCCCGCAGGTGCTCGCGTTCGCCGAGCGAGTGAAGGTGCTGGGCAGGTTCGAAGCGCTCAAGATGCCGTTCTCCGAGAACACGGTCTTCCTACGTGGCGGCGAGACATTGAGGCACTCATCATGCCCTGTCCCCACCGCGGTCTGCAAGTGCGCCGAGGCCGCGGCCGGCTTCGCCCTGCAAAGGGACGTGAGCCTAAAATTCGTTAGATCGTGAATCGAACGTACACGTGGTCGCCACGGCCTGCTTGCGTCAGGCCTGAGGATCGAGCGGCCTTATCCGCTCCAGCGTCCACGCTGCGCCCTTGCTCACGTACAGACTACGATCGTCGAGAAGAGCTTCGAGCCTCGGCACCGAGGAGCGATGCGCCAGTTGCATTCTTTCTGCCATCCTGCCCAGCGCCCACACCGCCATCCCGCGGACCTGGGCGTTTGCATCGTCAAGGAGAACGTTCAACGGTTCTATCGCTTCATCCTTGCCGGACGCTCCCGCTAGCTCTCCCAGCGCCCACGCGGCGTTCTCTCTGACCTCCTCGTCCTCATCGGCCAGCAGGGTGATCAGAAAGTCCAGGGGAGCGTCGTCGACCGCCTTGTTCTGCGCCAGCTTGGCAACGCTCCACGTCGCGGCCCTCCGCACCTCGGCATCGCCGTCACGGAGAAGCGCGGTCAGCGGCCGTAAGGAGGACGAGTCCGCCTCCCTCGCTCTCAAAAGTTCGTTCAGGGCGTTCAGGGCGTCGAGCATCCTCTCCCTGTCGCTCGAGCACAGGCCGTCATTGATGGCGTTCTGCCTTTCGGACGTCATGCTCACTTCTTCACGTCGGGCTTGGCCATGTAGAAGTCGCACTGGCCATAGAATCTCTCGCCCTCGCACATCTCGTAGTCCTTCAGGTGCAGGACATCGCATCTGATGCGCCGCGCCTTGCAGCTCGAACATCGGCCGTCCGGAGCATGCCATAGACAGCGTTTCATCGCTTGGCTCTCATCGGTCATGTGCTTCGGAACTTGATGCCGATGCGGGCACATAAAGCCTGTTGCGCGCCCCTGCTCGCGAACGCATTCGCCGCGAGTCGGCGGACAATTAGTTATAATCCGGCGTCCAAACCCATGGTGATGGCCGCGGTGGACCTCACGGACCTGGTGGACCAGAGGATGGAGGACATGAAAGAGGACGACGAGGGATTATCCGCCGAGGCGACCTTCTTCATGAGCGAGTCCGGCCCATGGGGCTTTATCGTCGTCAGGGACGAGATGGACGAGCTCATCGGCTTTGAGTTCGTCGAGACGGAGGGCAGCTGGAGGCGCCCCGAGGCCATGCTGGAGTACAACGCGGCCGCCGACGCCGAGCTTGAGGTTCTAGTCGTCGTACCCGATGAGGCGTTCGCCGAGGTCGTGGGCATGGTCTACCGTTCCGGCGATCCGAGCATCACAATCTCGGACTACAGCGCCATGGAGCTCATCACCAGGCCGCTGGTGTCATGAGATGCGCCGCTATCTTCGCTTCTTCGCTCTATGCTCCCAGTCCGCCGGTCTATCCTCATAGCCGCGGGCGCGCCAGTAGGCGATGTTGTTGGGATTCAGCTGATTGGAGCGCTTGTTGCGGTCCTCTAGATAGCTCTCCATGCTCACACGGCGGCCCTCCGAGTCGGTGACCTTCAGCTCCCCCGCGGCCGTCTCCACCGGCGGGGCCTTCCCTGCCTTCTGCGCCCTAAGGGACCTGGCGACCAGCTGCACGATGTGACAGCCGAAGCCCAGCGCATCGCACTTGGTGATCAGGAAGCTGGATATGGAATTGGCCTCTCCCAGCACCGACGCCTTCTTGCCATGCTCGTAGATGTAGTCGAGAACAATGGTGATGTCCTTGTCCCCGGTGGCGAGGACGAACACGTCCGGGCAGTCCTCGTCGTGCAGGCGGTCCACGACGGCGCAGTGCATCGATGGGTCGGTGAGGCTCTTGCCGAAGACCACCCGCTTGGTGCGCGGGTCGATGTGCCGGAACGATTTGCTCTCCACCAGGGCGAAGCCCCGGCGTTCGTAGTCCGCCCTGGTCCGGTCGGTCCTCCAGATGGTCGCCTCATCGACGAACACCCGCCCTTCCACCACCTGCCCCAGCTCGGAGCCGTAATCGACCAGCAAGGTGCCTATCCTCTCCAGTATGGCGACGTCCCCCGCGTCCCACAGTCCGCGCTCCATGTTGGGGCCGTCGACATAGATGCCCACCGTGGTCACGAACTCCCCTCCGCATCGAGCCGGGAGAGGATGAGATCGTTCGCATCGTTCTCGTCGAGCACCCTGTTCAGCAGGGCGAGCAGCAGGCGGGGCATGGTGAAGGTGACGGTCTGCTCTCCCTCCAGATATCCCACCACCTGCTCGCTGAGCACGTAGCTGTACCTGGCCAGCGCCTCGTAGTAGTCGAGGACGGTGATCTTGGCTACGATCTCCCTGGCCTTCGCTTCCGTTAGGCCGTCCTCCTCCGCCTCGGCGATGAGGCGGTGCACCTCCTCGTCCAGCTCCTCGATGTTGGGCTGTGGGAACCGCGGCGGGTCGCGGAAGGCCTCCCTGGAAAGGTCCAGGAGCTTCTTGCCCATCAGCACTACGACCTCGTGCATGCTGCGCTCCGATGCCTCGGCGTCATCAATATGGAACCGACCGGTCCCCTGGTCGATGCAGAGGTCGAAGCCCAGCATCGAGAGGTCGTCCTTTCGGTCGGCGGAGCGCTCGCTCACCGGGAACAGGACCTCAGCCCTGATGCCGCTAAGATTCCGGAGCAGTTTACGGAACTCCTCCAGCCCCTGCGGGGACAGGTCGTGGGCGATGCAGCCCAGGCCGTTCGGCAGCGGTTCGTCCGTGCCATCGGACTCGATGAGCATCATCTGTTCCAACAGTTCATCGTCCTCCAGGGTCCATCCCTGCACTTTGATGCGGCATCCCTTGATGCATCGCTTTCTCGCATCCCGCGTCAGGAACTCGACCAGGCCGTAGTAGTCGGGGTTCTCGGTCCTCTCCAGGCCGAACCTCTTCGACACCTCGTACAGGCGGAGGACCAGGCTCCCGGAGGCGGGGATTATCTCCATCTCGAACGCTCCCTGGTCAGGAGAGACGAACTCCCAGTAGCGTTCGATCATCTCGGGAGGGTAGAAGAACTCATTCTCTCCGTGGATGTTGTTGAGCCGGAAGAGGTTCTTCAGGAAGTAGCGCGAGTACTTCCGCAGATCGGCCGGGAGGTCCTGCCAGGGGATGCGGTGCCTGAGCACCGGGACCGGGACCTCGCCGTCCCGGAGGTCCTCGGCGCTCACCTCCTGGACATGGGGGCCGCCGTCGTCGCGCCATTCCTTCAGGGAGTAGCGGACCAGATCCTCGTTCTCATCATTCAGGCGGTCGGCCAGCTCGTCGATGATCTCCCTTACAGAAGGGCGGAATAGCCGGCGCATCATGTCGTCGCGGCTCTCCCCGGTGACGGATGCCTCCTGCAGCATACGGAACAACGTGGCCGTCCTGACGGTGAGGGTCTTGGACGCCATTTGCGTGTACCTCTCCCTGAACACTGCCTCGGCGTTGAACTCCATCGCCCTGGCCAGTTCGATGCCCCTCTCACGGTCCCCTCGATGGCGCGCCTCCTCCACCAAGCCTATGACCTCCCGCCGGCCGAGCAGCAGGTACCGGTCGCCATCCCGGACGGGAATGAGGTCGAGCAACGCCGCCAAAATCTCTGCGTCGACCTGCTGGTCGGCGGGGACCTCGCGAATGATCATGCCCCGAGTATCAGCCCCGGCGCATATGTTTCTTTTCGCTCACATGTCGATGTTCAGGCATCCGTCGGCGATCACCACGCGATAGGCCCGCAGGTCATTCGTCCGCTCCCCCGGGCCGGCCCTCTTCACCACCTTCCCGGTGCGGATGTCGAACTGCGCGCCGTGAAGCGGGCAGGTGACGATGAACCCGTCCCTGCTTCCCAGCGACAGGTTGGCGAACTGATGCGAGCAGGTGCCGTCCATGGCGTAGAACTGCCCATCCACGTTGGCGAGGAGCAGCACCCGTCCCAGTATGCTGGCCTCCCTCATCTCGTTCAGCGGGACGTCCTCCATCAGGCATGCCTTGATGAGCACCATGCCGTGAACAAGGCAGGCGGGGCTATTTCATCGTCGCGCCGAGAATCGATATATGGGCGGAACGCGGTCGGCCTGCCGGCGATTGGATGATCATCGACAGCCATGTGCATATCTGGATGAGGGACCACCTTCCCGGTGAGATGGTCCGCATGTATCTGGAGCCTCTGCAGGCCCTCAAGGACGTAATGAACTGGGAGGTCGACGTCGACGAGGTATGGCCCGAGTACGGCGTCACCGTACCCAAGCTCCTGGAGATGCTGGATGCCGGCCCGGTGGACAAGGCGGTGGTGCTGCCGATCGATTTCAACCTGGTGGAACAGGCGCGCATCGATTTCGAGGAGTACAACACATGGGTGTTCGAGAGCTGCTCCGCCTACCCGGACCGCACGATCCCCTTCATCGGGGTGGACCCTCAGCGGGGAGAGGCGGCGCTCAGGATGCTGGACCGATACACTGCCAGATACGATGCCCGGGGGGTCAAGCTATATCCGCCAACCGGATGGTACCCGAACGAGGAGCGCATACGCGCCTTCCACGACCGGGTGGACGATCTCGGACTGACGGTAATCACCCACGCCGGAGCGGCGTGGACGTCGCTGGATGAGAAGTACGCCGAGCCACGGTACTGGGAGGAGGTGCTCGAGAGATATCCGGACACCAACATGGTCATCGCCCACCTGGGCGGCAAGTGGCGGTCGCAGGTGCTGGAGATGTGCGAACGATATCCCAATTGCTTCACCGACTGTTCGGCCCTGCAAGGCTGGCTGCCATCCGATCCCGTAACCGCGGAGAGCCGTCTGCGGGAGGTCGCGGAGCGGATACCAGACAAGGTCTCCTTCGGCACCGACTATCCTCTGTTCGAGCTCGCCTACCCTGCCTCGATGTGGCTCGACTTCGTCAAGACCCAGCCGTGGGCGGACGAGGATGTCAAGGCCAAGCTGCTGGGCGGCAACATGCAGAGGGTGCTGGGACTCTAGTCCCTTGCATCGCGCTACGATGCTCCGTTCCAGGCGGCATCATGTCAGTTGCAGGATGACATAGTATACGGCGAGTGCTCTTAAGAACAGGGCGGCGAGGGCATGATGATCAGCGTCAGCCGGCCCGGCCTGAATGCCTGCGGCAGCCGCCGATTGAGCAGTATGACCGACACCATCTAGGTGATTCCCGGACCCACCCATTTCAGCTTCAACAATGAAAGGATGTGGGGCGGGGGAGGGACGGCACTCGATGCTCTCGGCATCGGCAGGAGGTAGCGAGGCTATCTGCGGCACCCTGCGCTTCTTCGGCCCAGGAGCTACTGATAGCAAGTCGGCACCGCTGTTTAGTCGACGTCGACGAACGGCTCTCCCCATCTCTCGCTGAAGAACGCCTCTCCCCGTGGCAGCCGTTTCGGCCTCTCCTTCTGCTGGGCGATCTGCTTCTCGGACAACAGCGAAAGGTCCTCTCCGAGATAGCCGCAGATTATAGTGGTAATCACCACATGGTCCACGGGGATCCCGCATGCCTCCTTGGCCTTGCCGGGATCGTATCCGGCGATGGGATGGGCGATCAGGCCCAGCTCAGTGGCACGGAGCAGCATCTGGCCGACGGCGAGACCGCAGCTGAACTGGTAATAGTCCCTGCCCTCGTTGAGACGGCAGTCCAGGGACGGTTTGGATGTGACGACAAGTATCATGGGAGCGGTCGTCGCCCATGCATTGCCGCGGTTCAACGCCTCCCTCATCCGGAGGAGGCCGTCATGGCGGCACACCACCACGCGCCACGGTTGATTGTTGCTGCAGCTGGGAGCGAGGCGCATGGCCTCGATGAGCGCGGCCACCTTCTCCTTCTCGATCGGCCGGTCGGAGAAAGCGCGGTAGGCCCTCCTTACCGCGATTGCGTCGGCGACGTCCATGAATGTTGGATGAGCGTATGGTAACATAATCATTGCCGAACGCGACCGTGCCAGGCTGGGGGGGGTGCCAGAGGTCAGGCGGCATGGGCAAAGCTTTTAATCAGAACAGCCCCATCGAGGCGTCTGCGGGCTCGTGGCTTAGCCTGGATATAGCACTGGCCTTCTATCCCGGCATGCTGGGGAAGCAAGCCAGTGGCCTCGGGTTCGAAACCCCCTCAAAGGGGCGAAATTCCCGACGAGCCCGCCAAATCCAATAAAAAGATTCATTTAGGTCCACTGATTGTGGGCAAGAATACAAATGGGAGCAATTAAATGAAGAGAAGCTCACGCGCTTGGAAAAAGCGGGGTAACCAGAGATGGAAATGGCGCAAGAAGAAGATGAGACGCAGAAAGCGCCAGCAGAAGATGAGAAAGGCCTAACACTGACCAGTGGGGGTATGGGCTAACACGGTATACTCGCGGGCTCCAGTTATCGGGAATGACTGCGAACGGGTTTGCTGACCGGTGATGAATAACTGGAGCAAGGACCCGTTAATTCCTGCAGGGTCGCTCCCTGCTTGGTGGAAACCCGCTGATCTGGGTTCAAATCCCAGTGCCCCCACTCATAACTCTGGCTTAACCTCACTTTGCCGTGAACACTTTTGTACATTTTGTATCATCTGGATACCCTCATTTCCGGTTTTCCGTTCTTTCGTTGATAACCACTGCCTCGCCCTCGCGAAGCGCCATCTTGGCCTTGATGACCTGGATGTAACCGTACACCTTGCGCTGCGCCTTCCCCAGCTCCAACATGGTCAGGCCGAGGTATCTGATGGTCTCCTTCTCGCTGGCGTGGCCCAGCCCGGCCATGATCTCCACCAGCGGGACGCCCGCGAAGTGTGCCAGTCGTGCTCCCGTCCTGCGGAGCGTGTGATTGCCGATCTTGCGACCGATGCCGGCACGGTCGGCCACGCGCTGAACTATGTCGCCGATGCCCGTGTCGCCGTAGCCCTGGACGCGCTTCCCCTCTAATGGATGAAGAATGCCTCCAGGTCTTTGGTGGCCGGGTCGAAATGACGCGCTCGGGCCGCAACCACTTGAGTAACTTCCCCATGATCGCGAGCTGCCAGCGGGCGGTGGACAGCTCAAGGTGTGCATACCCATCCTAACCGATGTCGTTGCTAGCAATGGGGTTTACCACGCTATCGACAAAGTATTAATGCCGAAGTAGGCAGAGCACTTTTCTGTACCAGTTCCTATTTTTAATTAACAATAGCTCATCATAGATTTTTGCTCAGGATATAAATTATATAATCAAGCGTTCAATCGATTATCGACACTATGGTTTCGGAGACCGGCCCCGAATTCGTCAGGCTGAGAAAGTGGAACGCCGCATTGCTGATCCTCCATCTCGTCCAGGGGGTTGCGATAATGGCCCTGGCCACGAATTTCGCTCTGCCTTCGACAGCTTCTTTCCTTCATCTCAATGCAGCTACCGGTCACCTAGAGCCCCAAATCAGCACCTTGTTCACCTTACCCATCGCCCCGTTGATAGCGCTGTTCCTGTTCACCTCGGCTTTCGACCATTTCCTGCTGGCCGGACCGTTTTACCAGTGGTACGTCAACGGTCTAAAGCAGCATATCAACAAGGCCCGCTGGTTCGAGTATGCGTTCTCCTCATCGGTCATGGTAGTGGTCATAGCCATGCTGGTGGGGATATATGACATCGTCTCGCTCATCGCCTTGTTTGGCATCAACGCGTGCATGAACCTCTTCGGCCTGCTGATGGAGGCTTACAACCAGGGACGTCAGAAGGTCGCGTGGTCACCGTACATCTTCGGCACCTTCGCCGGTCTTATCCCGTGGGTAGGGATCGCCATTTACCTGGCCGGAGCGGGACAGTATGGCAACGTCCCCAGCTTCGTTTACTGGATTTTCCTGACCATCGCCATCACCTTCTTCTCCTTCGCCTTCAATATGATACTACAGTACCGCGCCAGGGGCCGATGGGCTGATTACCTCTTCGGCGAGAAGGTGTACATGATCCTTAGCCTGGTGGCCAAATCGCTGCTGGCCTGGCAGGTGTTCGCCGGGACGCTAAGGCCGATGTAAGGAACATGATGTCGGTATGGGGATGGACGGAATGAAGGGTAAGGTCTGCATAGTCACCGGGTCTAACTCGGGGATAGGGTTTGAGACGGCGCTAGCCTTGGCGGGGATGGACGCCCGCGTGATCATGGTGGTGCGAGACCTGGGGCGCGGAGAGGCGGCCCGGAAGGAAATCGTCGCTCAGACCCGTAACGGGTCGGTGGACCTGATGCAGTGCGACCTTTCCTCGGTAGACTCCATACGCCGTTTCACCACGGAATGCAAGCAGAGATATGATCGGGTCAACGTCCTCATCAACAATGCTGGGGCGGTCTTCGCCCGACGGGAGGTGACCCAGGACGGCTTCGAGCGCACCCTGGCCGTCGATTACCTAGGGCCGTTCCTACTCACCCACGAGCTATTGGGCCTCCTGAAGAGTAGCGCCCCTTCCCGCATCATTAACGTGAGCTCCGGTCTAGCCACCCGAGGCAGGATCGATCTGAACGATTTGCAGAGCGAGAAGAGTTATTCGGGCATGAGGGTGTACTCCAACGTCAAGAGGATGTTGACCTTGTACACCTATGAGCTGGCCGATCGCTTGAGGTCCTCTGGCGTGACGGTGAATGCAGTGATGCCTGGGTTCGTGGCGACCAACCTGGGTAGGAACAGCGGGAGCCTAGGAACTTCGATCATGTTCGCTCTGACCCGTCCGATACAGATCAGCGCGAGGAAGGGCGCCGCCACCTCCATCTACACGGCCTCTTCCGACGAGGTCAGAGATACAACTGGAAAATGCTTCGCCAAGCAAAAGGAAACCTCATCCTGCCCCATGCCCGACAAAGCATTGCAGGCGGAGCTGTGGGAAAAAACGATCGAGCTGCTTGGCTTGCCTAACGACTGAATGATTTCAACGAAGTGGTGTCAGAACTGTCACTGATGGATGCAAGCGGTCTCATGAGGCTAGTCGTAACGAGTCCATCTCGATGGCTTTTTAAGATGATACAAATGGCTTCCGTTTTGCTCTGTAGCTAGGAAATGGTGGATCTGGCAGTGATTCCTCGGCTCCTGTCTTGTGATCGAGCGGAGGGCAAGTGTCATTTAGCATGGTGAATGGGATCGGTAAGAGCATAGCCGGGGCAATGCATCCCTGGAGGTATATCTGCATGAACGTCACCGTCCATGGTTGAGGGCTTTTACCACACACTATTGTGCTAAAGTAGAAAACTTTTAAGTTAAGGGACCGTAGGTATAATTCTGTTTTTTAATCGATGGAGATGATCCGATGGATGACATCATCGATGTTAAGGGACTTGTGAAAACTTTCGGTGACATCAGGGCGGTCGATGACATCTCCTTTGGCGTGCGAAGGGGAGAGATATTCGGTTTCCTCGGTCCGAACGGTGCAGGTAAATCTACGGCAATTAAGATCTTGACCACATTGATCCGGAAGGATTCCGGGGATGTGATCATCGATGATTTGGACCTGCAGACGCAGGCTGATGAAGTAAGGCGCATCATCGGTTATGCATCCCAGGAGGTTGGTGTCGACAACGATCTGACCGCCAGGGAGAACCTGTACATCCAGTGCCGGTACTACCACATTACTAAAGAAAGATCAAAGCAAAAAGTAGAGGAGCTGCTGAAGACCGTCAACCTGGTGGAGGCGGGTGACCGGAAGCTATCGACCTTCTCCGGAGGAATGAGGAAGCGACTGGACCTGGCTACCGCTCTGGTGTCCGATCCGCAGATCCTCTTCCTGGACGAGCCGACGACCGGTCTGGATCCCAAGAACCGCAAGGAGCTTTGGGACTATATTCTGGGGTTGAACCACCAAGGCACTACCATCTTCCTCACCACTCAATACATGGAGGAAGCGGACCAGCTGGCCGATCGCCTATGTATCATAGACCAGGGGAGGATTGTGGAGGAGGGCGTGCCGGAGGACCTCAAGGCCAAGATGGGTGGGGACACCATAACGATAGGCTTCCGGGAGGATGGCCCTACAATCCTCGCCAAGGCCAAGGAAGCGTTGGCCCGCGTTCCTGGCATCAAGGACATCCGAGAGTGCCAGCTTGATAATATCTGCGAGAGCGGCCTAGTCCTTACTATAGAGGACGGCTCCTCGATAATGCCCCAGGTGATAAGGGCCCTGGATGCCAGGATGATCGAGGTCCAGAGGCTAACCCTCTCCTCGCCGACGTTGGATGACGTGTTCCTCAGCCTGACCGGCAAGACTCTCAAGGTCAATGAGAAAGCGGACGGCGAGCAGAAGCGCAGGCGCAGAAGGTGAGCCAGATGAGAATGGAATGGGGTTCCGAGATCGGAGTGGTCTTCTATCGATGGATAATAAAGCTGCGCAGACAGCCCATATACCTGTTCTTCTCCCTCGTCCAGCCGCTGGTATGGTTCCTGCTGTTCACCCAAGCGTTCTCGGCCATAGGGAACATTCCCGGCTTCGAGCAGATTACCGGCACCAGCAACTACATCACGTTCTTCACTGCGGCGGTCATCATCCAGACAATAGCGTCATCGGCGTTGCAGTCAGGCATCGGGATGGTCAATGATCTGGACAGTGGGTACTTGGACAAAATGAAGGTGGCGCCGATACGCAAGTCCTCCATCTTGTTGGGCAAGGTCCTCAGCGATGGAGTGAGCATTGTGATTCAGGTCGCCATCATCATCGCCTTAGCCTTGATCGTGGGGGTCAACATAGCCACTGGTGTTCTCGGCATAGTGATCATACTTCTGCTGGCCATGGCCTTCGGCATTGCTTGGTCCGGCATCTCATTGTTCGTCGGTCTGCGGACCAAGAGCACTGAGACCACCCTGTCAGTCGGACTGCTGACCACCTTCCCACTGCTGTTCCTATCCACCGCGGTCATGCCAAAAGAGCTGCTGCCCACATGGGTGCAGAATGTCGCCACTGTCAACCCAATATCGTACATCGCCGATGCATTCCAAGGCCTCATCATTCGGGGCTTCGAATGGGGAGCGATCGGTAATGCGATAATCGTCATCTTCCTCATCGGGGCCTTGAGCCTGGGAGCGAGCATTATCCTATTTAGGAGGGCGGTCTATCGATGATTGGGTTATCAGGGCCTTTGCGAGGATTTAGGCCATCTGCTACCAGCTGGAACGTCTCGGGCATGTGGACACCAAAACCACGATCCACTGTCTCGGCATCAACAATCTATCGAGGAGGCTGGGGGAGCTTATGGAGAAGTCCATGGTGGCAAATATGTTCGATTATTCCTACGGGGCGTGTCTGATAAAGATGATTCCAGCCCCCGCATCCAGCCTTCTCAACGTTTGCCATTACCTCATGCGATGCTTTAATAGGAGATGCGTACGAACATGTCTTGTGTGTGGAGCGGTGCGCTCCATAGGAGGTAGAAATGGCACTCGAGCGAATGAACGAACAGTGGTGGGGGAGGGTGGTCCTGGGGATCATCGCTCTCCTAGTCGGGCTGGCGTTCCTGTTGATTCCCGGGATCACTCTGGTGGTCTTCCTGTGGATCTTTGGAGCGTTCATGATCCTGACCGGGCTGGTCCTCCTATCCTATGCGTGGTCCAGGCCGAGGGGGTCTAGACATCGCACTCTCAATTTTCTTGAGGGTGGGATAAACATCGTGATAGGCGTGATCGCGCTGGTGGCACCTGGCCTCACATCGCTGCTGGTCGTCTACCTGGTAGCGGCCTTTGCGATCATATCTGGCATCCTGCAGATCGCCGAGGGCGTCCTCACTCCTTCGGGAAGGACCACCATAGGGACCTCCAGCCGCGGCCTCCTGGTGATCTCAGGGGCATGGGCCCTGCTCATCGGAGTGCTGCTTGCGCTGTTCCCCGCCGGAGGGGTGCTCGCCCTGATGTGGCTCATCGGCCTCTTCCTGATCGTCCTGGGGGTGTTCAACATCCTGTTGGGGGTCCGAAGAAGGTCGGCGTTGGAGGCATCGAGGGTCCCCACACGATAAACACCTTCCATTTTTCCATTTTCAGTTCTCGGCTAGTGGGAACGCTTTGACCCATTACCGCGGCCGCCCCGCATCGAGCGGTCGTTCCATCGGTCGTCGGCAGCGCATACTGCGAGCCGAGAGCTTAACATCATTTATGGTAGCCAGTTTAATCTATTATCACTATTGACTTAACAGTGCCTTGGACCAAAGATATTTTTAACCCCTTCCCAATATTCCCCTTGGGGAGTCCCCGTGGACCTTCTCCAACTTCCCCACCATATTCTTTAATCTTCGGGGGCTCCTCTCAATCGAAATAAGGTCTCTCTTTTCATACTTCATGGCCCCATCGACCGTAGCGGCGAATGCCCTACGACCGGGCGATGCGTTGGATCTCTTGGTGTGACAGATTGACCGCGGCGGCGGTATTGACCATGTGGACCTCGCACTTGTCGAGATACCTGCGGAAGAAGGCCGTACGGAGCTCGACCTTCCTGGCATCCTTCACCAGCTGATGCGGATTGCAGAAATCGTTCGCGGTGAGGTACTGGAGTGCCTCCCTCGTGTCCATCTTTCTCGATATCTCGCTGTCGTTCTGGTCGCGCTTGAGCAGTATGATCTTGCGCATGGTGGTCAAGGGGACCACGCCTCCCAGCCCTACGGCCCACCGGACATTGACGATAGCCCGGCCCTTATTGTCGAACCTCGTCTCATCGACCAGGGAACGGTACTCGGACCAGATGCCTCCGATGTCCTCGTCTATGTAGAAGTTTTTCTCCGAGCCGTATGCAAGCGGCGACCGCTCGGAGAGGTGCACGAAATACCAGTCATCAGTGACGAGCCTGGAGTCATTCCCGCGGAGCAGGCCCCAAGAGTGGGTGGTCTTCCCGGTCTTGGACGGAGCGATCAGCGAGACGCCCGTTCCTGCGACGTCGAGCGCGGCCCCGTGCACCGAGTATATGCGGTGCTGGTCCTCCAGCAGATCGGATACGACGGCCAGGGCCACGCTCTTGATCCATCCATAGTACTCGAAGTTGAACAGGAACGCTGTCCTGCTCAGGGGATCGTACTTTACTGTCAACCCCTCCTCCGGCCGGTCCAGGACGATTAGCCGGCAGTGGGAGCGGACGTTCTCCGACATATTGTAGAAGTTGTTCTCCCAGACCTCTTTGGTCCGCTCCTGGTCTGTCAGCAAGCGCACGCACGCCCCGTGGATCTCTGACTTGACCGAGTAGAGGAACCTGCCCTCCAGCTCCTCGAACAGCTCCTTCGTCTCGTGAGGGCCGATCAGCTTGACAGCGTACATGAATGATCAGGCATTGAACGAATGGCATCCTTTTAATGAATGCCCCTGCCCCGCCTGCCTACGGTTCGCCGGAGGCCTTCAGCAACTTGTACTCCATGCTATCGAGCAGGGCGGCGAGGGACGCCTCGATGATATTGGTGGACACCCCCACGGTGGTCCACGTCTCCGTGCCATCGGTGGAGCGTATCAGCACCCTGACCTTGGCCCCGGTGGCATCCTTGCCGTCGATCACCCTGACCTTGTAGTCGGCCAGGCGCACGTTCCGCAGCTCGGGGTAGAACCTCTCCAGCGCCTTGCGGACCGCCCGGTCCAATGCATTGACGGGACCGTTGCCGTTGGCGGCGGTGTGCTCCATGGTGCCGCGCGAGTCCAAGACCTTGATGCTGGCCTCCGAGGACACGTTCTTTCCGCTGACGTCCACGAATATGCGGAAGCCCTCCAGGTGGAACGGCGGCTTGATGCCGTTGCGCAGGCGGCGCACCAGCAGTTCGAAGGACGCGTCGGCGCCCTCGAACTGGTACCCTTCAGCCTCCAGCTTCTTCAGGTGCTCCAGGATGGCCATGCCGTCCTCCCTCTCGGTGTCGATGCCGAACTCCCTGACCTTGGCCTGGATGGACGCGGTCCCGGCGAGCTCGGACACCAGCATGCGGCGCTGGTTCCCGACGAGCGAGGGATCGATGTGCTCATACGTCCTCGGATCGCGCATCATGGCGCTGACGTGCACCCCGCCCTTGTGGGCGAAGGCGCTGCGTCCAACGTAAGGCAGTTTGGGGTCGGCTGCCACATTGGCAGTCTCGGCCACGAAGGCCGATATCGGAGTGAGGAGGGCGAGCTGCGCCGTCACGGTCCTCCCCATCTTGAGCGAGAGGTTCGGAATGATGGAGCACAGATTGGCGTTCCCGGTCCGCTCCCCAAGGCCGTTGATGGTCCCCTGTACCATGGAGGCGCCGGCCGAGACCGCGGCCAAAGAGTTCGCCACGGCGAGCTCGCCGTCGTTGTGAGCATGGATGCCCAGCGGAACGTCGAAGCGGTCGCCGACCTTCTCGAAGACCTTGGTGACGAAACCTGGGAGAGAGCCCCCGTTGGTGTCGCACAGCACGAGCCAGTCTGCGCCGGCCGAGACCGCGGCCTCCAGAACAGCCATCGCATACTCCGGGTTGTTCGCATACCCGTCGAAGAAGTGCTCGGCGTCGAAGACCACCTCGCGGCCGTTGGCCTTGAGGAACGACACGCTGTCCCTGACCAGCTCCAGGTTCTCTTCCAGCGATATCTTCAGCGCATTGATCACGTGGAAGTCCCAGCTCTTGCCGAATATGGCCACGCACTCCGCGCCAGATCCAAGGATGGTCCTGAGGTTGGAATCCTCCGCGGCGGTGGTCCCGGCGCGGCGGGTGCTGCCGAAGGCGGTCAGCTTAGCATGTTCCAGCTTCAGCGCGGAGGCCGCCTCGAAGAACGCGGCATCCTTGGGATTCGAGCCAGGCCAGCCTCCTTCGATGTAGTCGACCCCGAGGCGGTCAAGCTTCTTCAGAATGTCCAGCTTGTCCTCGGTCGAGAACGAGACACCCTCGGTCTGAGAGCCGTCCCTGAGGGTGGTGTCGTAGATGGCCACTTTACTGGCCAATAAATAGATCCCTTTCTGTGTTCTTCATGGCAAACCACTCCGAGACAGTTCCGGTCATTACTGGGACCATATATTAAATCAATGTCCGTCACTTCGCAAGCCGCCGGGCCTCCTCGTCCTTGAGGATGGCCAGCATGTCGCTCAGCAGGGCGCTGGCCGTTTCCATCTTGCCCGCTCCGCGGCCCACCACGGTGATGTCCCCCGCCAGGTCGGTCAGCAGCTGTGCGATGTTGAACGTCCCCCCGGTGCTGAGCGGATGACCGATCGGCACCATGCGGGGGGACACCTCGAGCTTGTCCTCAGAGACCTCTCCGATGAGGCGTATGACCTTCTTTTGTTCGGCGGCCAGAGCGATCGCCTCCTCATTGATGCCGCGTATGCCGGTCCGAAGAACGTCGGAATAGGTGACGTCCCGGTCGAAGATCGCATTGGCCAGTATCGCTAGCTTGCACGCTGAGTCCACGCCGTCGATGTCGTACGACGGGTCCGTCTCGGCGTAGCCAAGCTCCTGGGCCTCGCGCAGGGCGAAGTCGAAGGAGAGCCTCTCCTCTTTCATGCGGTGGAGGATGAAGTTGCAGGTCCCGTTCAGAATGCCGCGGATGGAGATGATGTTCTCTCCCATCAGCAGTTCGCGGGACAGGTTGATGATCGGCATGGCCCCGCCCACCGATGCCTCGAACCGCAGCTGGACGCGGTTGCGGGCGGCCAGCTCGGTCAGCTCGTGGAACCTCAGGGCCAAGGGACCCTTGTTGGACGTTACGACGTCGCGGCCAGCGGCCAGGGCGGTGCGGATGTGCGTATACCCTGGCTCTCCGTCGATGATGTTGGTCGGTGTGACCTCCAGCAGCAGATCGTACTCCGTCTCTTGCAGCAGCTTCACCACGTCCGAGGCGGCTGGCCTCGTTCCGACCCTGCCGGTGGCAAGCTTGCGTTCCAGCAGGGACGTTGGGTCCAGGCCGGAGGGATCGACCTCCAGTGAGCAGGTGTCGAACGCCCCCACGATGCGAACCCTCTCCCCGAACCGCTTCACGAACAGCTCCTGTTTGTCGCGGATGACCTCCGCTATGCCTTGGCCGACGACCCCGAAGCCGGCGATGAGGACGTCCATCACTCCAGCCCCCTGATGAGCATGTAGCCGCCGTTCTCGGCATGATTGCGGAAGAACCGTTCGATGGTCTCAAGCGACTCCTGCTTGGTGGCCCGCCCGACCACCATGGCCGCCCGAGAACTGGAGGTGAGGGAGCCGGTGATCCGCATGTCCATGGATGCCAGCCCCTCGATGCCTTCCATTCCGCGAGTGAGGGACTCGATCTCCCGGGAGGGGATATTGCCTACCAGAAGATACTGGATGGGGAACGATTCGTAGACCGCGTCCATCTTGGCCACGACCACGTCGCTCTCCTTCCATATTGCCAGGATGCGTTCCAGGGACCTGTCGGTACGGACCTCGAAGGTGACGTTGACCGCTATGCGCCCCCCGGTCATGACATCATGGTGGTGCACCACCCCTATGATGTTGCCATCATTGGCAGATATGGGCTCGAGCGCTCCCACTAGCTGGCCGGGAACGTCCAAAAGACTCAGGTCCACGTTTACCTTCATGTCGATCCGTCCTCTGTGCTAATCGTCAATGTGCTAATTAATCCAACGGTAGGGCGGATCGTTGCGAGAACAAAAGAACACGTGGCGCCGAGGGTGAGATTTGAACTCACGAGTCCTTGCGGACACAAGCTTTCCAGGCTTGCGCCTTACCGGTCTGGGCCACCTCGGCCTGGTTTGGCTCCTTACCGCTTCTTATCATTTAAAGATGTCGGACCGTGCTGGACACGAGCTGCCGACCCCTAACGGGCTTCGCAGCGAGTCCCGCAGCGTCGGCCTGGCCCGGCGGGCGGAGAGCAGCGCTCCGCGATCAAGGTCCACGGTCCTGAGATCCTCTTTGAAGTAGGCGGCCTTGACCAGCCGCTCCCCCCTAGGGCCGGCCGCCTCGGCGCCGCCGAAGAACACCTGGTTGAGCTGGGTGCCCGCCTGGTTGACGTACAGGCAGTAGGAGGCGGTCTCCACGGCCCGGGCGGGGATGAGCTTCTCGAACAGCTCTCGCGAGGTGAAGGGCGACGCCGACAAGCAGACGATGGCCTCTGCCCCCAGCATCGCGTACCGCTTGGTCAGTTCCGGGAACGAGAGATCGTAGCAGATCACAACGCCGAGCTTCGTTCCGTTCACCTCCATTAGCGGCAGCTCGCCGCCTGGTGTGAAGTACAGCCCCTCCTCGAACGGGCCGAAGTTGGCCAGGTTGACCTTGTCGTATCGCTGCGTTCTTCCGTCGGGAGATACCATCACCGCGCTGTTGCGCAGCAGCCCCGGCACGTTCTCGTCCCAGGCGGCCATGCCGAACAGTATCGACGCCCCGATCTCGGCCGCCATCCGATGAACTGCTGCTACGGACGGGCCGTCGATCGCCTCGGCCAGGCGGTGCACGTCGTCCCGGACCATGTATCCGGTGAGGAACAGCTCCGGAAAGATGTACAGGTCCGCGTCCTGTTGCGACAGCAGCCGCTCCATCCTGGAAAGGTTCTCTTGCTTGTCACCCAGGGCACAGGGGGTCTGGCAGAGGGCCGCGCGCATCATGCCGGTGCCTATGGCCGTGGAACGATATTAGATTTGGCAGGACAAGCCATAAGTTCTGACGTTGCTTCTCCCCCTGTGATGAGACCACAGCCCAAAGACCATGCCCGAGACGCCATCGTCGACTTCATCCGCCAGAAGGTGGAGGAGAGCGGAGGCCACGGCGTCGTCGTCGGTCTCAGCGGAGGCCTGGACTCGGTCACGGTGTCCAAACTGTGCTGCGAGGCGGTCGGTCCCGATAAGGTGCTGAACATCTTCATGCCCTCGGCCACTTCGCCAGAGCAGGACCTCCGGGACGCGGAGGAGCTGTGCCGCATGACCGGGGGCGAGCTTCGCATCATCGACATCTGCCCGGCGGTGGAATCTTTCCGTTCCATTCTGCCCGAGATGGAGCGGAGGGACGTGGCCGGGAACGTAATGGCAAGGTGCCGCATGATCGTGCTGTTCCACCATGCCCGCCTGTCCGGGCGCGTGGTCATGGGCACCAGCAACAAGAGCGAGCTGCTGACCGGCTACTTCACCAAGTTCGGCGACGGCGGGGCGGACTTCTGCCCCATCGGCGATCTGTACAAGACCGAGGTCCGCCAGCTGGCCCGCCAGATCGGCATTCCTGAGGGCATCATCAACAAGGCCCCCTCGGCAGGGCTGTGGGGCGGCCAGACCGACGAGGTCGAGCTCGGCATGACGTACGATGAGCTGGACATGGCGCTGTTCGGCATCGAGAGAGGTCTCGATGACGAGGCCATCGCGGCCGAGACATCGGTCCCGATGGAAAAGGTGGAGAAAGCGCGCTCGATGCACCGCTGCAGCGTGCACAAGCGGAAGACGCCCCTAATCCCAAAGCTTGGCACGCGCACCATCGGCCTCGACTGGAGAGAATGAGCGGCGAAGGTTCTCAAGCAGGCGCCTATCGTCGACAGCGTCGAAGATGACATGGTCGGCGCGCTTCCCCATGGCCCAGGCGAACGACTGCGGCCGGCGCAGTGTCAGTTCGATCACGTTGTGCTTGCGAGTGGTGACGCTCACCACCGGGCCGGCCAGGCGGAACGAGACGCCGACCTTTCTGGGCCCGAACTCCACGAGATCGGCGCCCAGTATGTTGCTCAACGGTATCACCGCCCTGAAGTACCAGCCCTGTCTCAGCACCAGCGCGTCATCGAGAAGCTCATGACTGGTGAGGATCGGCGACACTCCGAGAACGAGCACCGCCGCGAGCAACAGGAGCATCACCGCCGCACCGAGGGCCGGGTCGACAGAAGTGCTTGATGTCAGGAGCAGGGCGATCACGGTCAGGGCGAGAAGCAGCAGGAGATTTGGCAGGAACGCCTGCTTGGAATACGGATACGATGCCATGACCACGTCCGCGGACCGTCTGCGAGGATATAGCGCTTCACATTCAAATCAGCATTCTAGAACGCTTGGCAAGGGAAAGCTTTATCAAATACCTCCTTATTTGCGGAGGTACACGCTCCCGTAGTGTAGCGGCCAATCATGAAGCCCTCTCGAGGCTTCGACTCGGGTTCAAATCCCGACGGGAGCACCAGCATCTTCTTTTGAGGTTTTGTAGATCATCATTATGATACGGCACTCTTGTGCATCATTGGCAAGCCATGTGAGGAGGAAAAATTCTCTTCCGGGCATTGTGGTGCTCCACCGGCTTCGATTATCTTGAGGTCGCTTCATCAACCGCCCCCATCTGAGATCCCATTCCCATTGGGTGTGCCAGATCTCATATTCTGACAGATGCCTACTGGATCGTATGAACGAAGAGGTCTCCACCGTCTACGTTACTTTCCCTGATGAGCGAACCGCTCGCAACATATCCAGGTCCCTGGTCGAGCGACGCCTTGCAGCCTGCTCCAACATCTTCGCGATAGGTTCCGTTTATTGGTGGAACGGGGAGGTGGAGGAGGGTCCTGAGTTCGCCTCGCTGCTGAAGGTCCGTTCGAAGGATTTCCAGGCCGTGGCAGACGCCATCAGGCAGATGCACCCCTACGAGGTGCCGTGCATCGTACGGTATGACATAGCCGGAGGCTCGGAGGACTACGTGAGATGGATCGTGGAGTCGACGGCCAGAGGTCCAGAAGATCGATGACCTTGACGCCCCTTCGATCCATGTTCCATAATGGCACTCTGGCATGAAGGCATGGAATCGGTCTACCGCACCTGTCCCCGCCCGTGGCACTTCGAGCATACGCCGGTCTGATAACAATAATTGCAGTCGGGGAAGACATCTATATGGTGACCGTAGCCCGGATAACCAAGCTTGCCAGTCCCTTTACAGTTCCTGCATCGTCCGGTGCCGTTGCACGCTGGGCAGGGTTTCATGCCCCCTCATCGGCTTGAGGAGATATCACCGTTTTGTTGTCTCACCGGCCCCCCACTCGGTTGGGCGGCGCTTCTTGCTTAGCCGGGCCGGAACGGTCAATTATCGATGATATCCATCTCACGCTCCAGCCGGGGCAGGACCAGCGGCCCCAGCGCCACCGGGTCCACCATGATGATGAGCTTAGAGCCGGTGACGGTGATGGCGTCCCTGAGCCCATATATGAACTGCATGATCGCCTCCTCGCTATTGTAGGCCTCTAGGTACTCCAGGCCGTCCAGCAGGATGACCGCCCTGTCGCTCTTCTGCAGAAAGGTCATGATGCTATGTAGCAACAGGGACAGGCTGGAGGGGTCGACATGGCTCGCACCGGGCTTGGTGGTGAGCCACAGCATGGGGGTGCTTAACAGCCCATACCGTTCCCTCAGCTGAGAGGGGTGCTTCCGCGATATGATCAGGCCCTGCCCACCGGCAGCGATCTCGTTGACGAACATGCGATATGTCAAGTCGTTCCCCTTCGTTTCCACAAGCACGCTGCTTCCCGGCTTCACACTGGGCGTGCGGGGGCCGCCTTTAACATCCTCACCGACCGGCTCCATGACGAACAGCTTCTGTTGCACCACTCCGTAGCCGATGCATAGGCAGGATGCTAGGACGATGGCCGACAGCATCGAGGGGTCCGTTGTCTCGCTTAGCACGAGCTCGACGACCATCAGCGCCGAGAAAACCGGGACCGCCATGCCAGCGATCATCGGCAGCATGCGGCGCCTCTCATTGCCGCTGCGCTCCCGCTTGTAGTTCAGGATGAGAACGATGGTGCCGGCGAGGAAGAACAACACGATGCTGACATACCATAGCAGGGATGATGTGTTCAGGAACACCCACCAACCGAACCGATCCTCCGCCACCTCGATGCCTCCTGCAGCCATCGTAAGAGCGAATACCAGTGTCGCGATGCCGAGCGCCCGGCGGTGACGGACCACCAACGACCCCTCCCTCTCGAACGGCAATAAGAATGCCAGGTACAGCATGCCGCTACCCAGGAGGGTGGAGGATAGAACGATCCCCCTGGCGAAGAGCAGCGCTGTGGCGCTGTCCGGAGAGGTGATGGTGAGGAGGTCGAACAGGGCGGCCAATGTCGCCATCATTGTGACGCCGAAGAATGCCCTCGAACCCAAATGATGCTGATTTCGCCTAAACACATAGATGCCCAGTGCGAAGCATGCGGCCGCCGCGATCACAGAAACCGACGCCAGCGCCACCTTTTCGATCATCGTTGAGCGCGCATGATGTTTCGGTTATATATTTCATAGCAACCAATCGCCAGAGATGGTCATGCTGTCCACGGAATGAGGCCGTTCCAGCAGCCCTGCTGTAATATACTTGGCATTTTGATTATCTCAGCAGATACTGTTATATCCGCCCCCGTTCGCATTTAATTCTCAGGGTGAAAAAGATGGATCAATCAATAAAACCGGCAAGGCCGCGGTCCGGCAGAAAGCTGGTGGCGGCGTTCGCCATATCCGCGATACTGGTGGTGGCCGTGGTGGCGGCGTTCCTGCTTGGGGCGTTCGACGCTCCGCTCGGCGGGGGCGACGGAACGAACGATGGCGACAACGGCCTGGAGGGCGGCAGCATCGACAGGCTGCCCTTCGACCTGAAGAACGGCGACTTCATCGAGTACTCGATGATCTCGAGCGGGGGAGGCCTGAGCGGTACGATGAGGATGACATTCCTCAACATCACGGACGACTCCTACGATGTTGAGATGGTGCAGACCATCAACGATCAGACGTTCACATTCACATGGAAGGCCGATGGCAACGATACCGTTGGCAGCGTGTACGGTGATGAAAGTGATAGGTTGGAGGACTTCGGGGAGCTGATCGGAGAGGAGACCACGGACACAGAGCTCGGTCCGAGGAAGGTGGACCACTATCGCGCGACCGATGACGGCACCGTGGTCGATTACTTCATCGGGGCGGAGTCCCCGATACTGTATCGCACCGTGACGACCGGAGACGACGACAGTGTGCTGACGATCGAGCTCAGCGACACCAACATCGAGGACATACGGAACGCCAACAGGTAGTCGGGACGGCTGGCACCCCAGCCCCGCACCGCACCGCGGCCCCGGCGGGGCCGCTCAACCCTTTCATCTAGGGCCGATTGGGCGGCAAGGCCCTAGTCATTTACAGCCACCCGTCAGTAATTATTAAATCGTCTCTTATATTGCTCCTTCTCATATGGTCGAGGTCAAGGATCCCGTCATCGAGGCGAACGAGCTGGTGCGGATCTACCGGAGCTCCACTGGCATCTTCCGGAAGAAGAGGAAGGAGACCCTAGCGGTCGACCACATATCCTTCTCGGTAGGCCGTGGTGAGCTGTTCGGCATCCTCGGTCCGAACGGCGCCGGGAAGACCACGACCATAAAGATGCTCACCACGCTCCTGATCCCCACTGCGGGGAATGCATCCATTCTCGGCTATGATGTTCGGGAGGACGCTATGGAGGTGCGCAAGCGCATCGGCCTCGTCCTCGGAGGGGAGCGCGGCCTCTATTACCGCGTGTCCGGCCGTCAGAACCTCCGGTACTTCGCTGACCTCTATGGCGTTCCCCTGCAGGACCGCGACCGCCGCATCCAGGAGGTCCTCGACATGGTCGGGCTTACCGAGAAAGCGGACACCAAGGTGGAGAACTATTCTCGCGGGATGAAGCAGAAGCTCCACATCGCCAAGGGCATCGTCCACGATCCCGAGGTGATATTCATGGACGAGCCCACCATCGGGCTGGACCCCCAGGCGTCCAGGGAGACGCGCAGGATGACCCAGGACCTCATAGGCATGGGGAAGACCATCCTGTTGACCACTCACTACATGTTCGAGGCCGATGAGCTGTGCGGCCGCATCGCGGTCATCAACGGCGGCAAGCTATTGGCCATGGACACCCCGTCCGGGCTGAAGTCCCTGGTCAAGGACACCTCGGTCATCGAGGTGGAGGGATTCGGCATCACCGACCAGGAGATGGATAAGGTCAGGGGACTGGATGGCGTGCGGACGGTATCGTCGACGGCCAATGGCTCCAAGCAGGTCATGCGGGTGCAGGTCTGCGATGCCGGAGAATTGCTGACGCCGGTCACCAGATCGCTGGAGTGCAGGGTGCTGGACGTCCGCGTGAAGGAGCCGACGCTGGAGGACGCATATCTCTGGTTGGTGGAAGGTCATGCCTAGGCTCCGCGCCATGACCGCCTCGTTCCGGCAGCAGGCGTTCCACTTTCTGTCGGCCCCGAGCTGGCTGATACCGAACATCATCGCCCCGTTCGTCATTACCATGGTGGTGCTGCTGATGTACCAGGAGGTCACCGGGCCGGCGATCCTGTACGCCGTGCTGGGCGGGGGCATGATGGGCATGTGGGGCAACACCCTGTACGCTTCCGGGTACTCGATCCAGTCGGAGCGGTGGTGGGGCACCATCGAGGCGGTGCTGGTAGTGCCATCATCTCTCATCTGGATCATCGCCGGGAGGACCATCTGGAACGCTCTCATCGGAGTGGTCAACGGCCTCCTGGTGCTGGTGATCGCGGTGGTGGCGTTCGGCGTCCCCATGGACATCGCCGACCCGTTCATGTTCATCGTCTCCTTCCTTATGACGATGTTCTCGCTGGCCGCTCTCGGACTGCTGTTCAGCTCCGCGTTCGTGCTAACGCGCCAGGCCGGGGTGCTCACCAACGGGCTGGAGTTCCCTATCTATGTAGCCAGCGGATGCCTGTTCCCCATCATCCTGCTCCCCGGGTGGGCTCACCCTCTATCGATGTCACTGGCTCCCACCTGGGGCATCGATGCCATCAGGGAGGCGGCCGGCTTCAGCCCTGAGGATTCTATATGGGCCACCGTGCTTGGCGCGTCCCCCGACGCGGGATTCATACTCCTAGACCTGGCGATGGTGGCGTTGCTGGCGATCGTCTACATAGCGGTGGCGGTCATCCTGTTCCGCGTGGTGGAGAAGCAGGCCCGACTGACCGGAGAACTGGGGAGGGTCTGAGGTGAACGCCAACGTTATGCAGTTCAGCAGGGTGTTCTGGAGCTCCGCGGTCATTGCCAAGAAGGCGCTGTTCTCGTGGTTGAACCCGTCGCTGTGGCTGATGCAGCTGTTCACCATGTCGCTGTTCCAGATCGCCATGTTCTGGTACATTGCCCAGTACGTCAATCCGGGGCAGTCGCTGGACTACATCATCGTGGGCAACGCGATGCAGAGCATCGCCTATGTCGCGGTGTTCGCCGTGACGAACATCACCGGCGAAGAGAAGGAATCGGGAACGCTGCCTGCCGTGCTGGTCACCCCGGCCAACCGGTTCGCCATGTTCGTCGGCAAGGCCATGTTCCAGGTCCTCAACAGCATGGCCACGGTGGCCGTGGCGTTCTTCTACGCCATCGTGGTGTTCGGTCTGGACTTTTCCAGCGTGGACCTCCTGACCCTGGCGGTCGTCATCGCCGTCACCTGCTTCGCCACGGTCGGCTTCGGCCTCATGCTCTCCTCCATGGGCTTCTATCTGAGGACGACAATGGTCCTGGCCAACATATTCCTGTTCATGGGGTTGCTGTTCTGCGGGGTCAACTTCCCGGTGTCCGACCTTCCCGAGTTCCTCCAGCCCATCTCTTACGCGATTCCCATGACCTACGGCACCGACGCCGCCCGCATGGCGGTGGAGGGGGCGTCCCTCACCGACCCGGCGATAATGAGCCTTCTGGGCTCCGAGCTGCTGGTGGCGGCCGTGGCGGTGCTGATCGGCTACGCCATAATGCTCGCCTTCGAGCGGTTGGCCAGGCGGAAGGGGACACTGGAGATGTTCTGAGGCCCGCCCCTTCGCCTTGGTCGGGGCCAAGCCCACTCTCTCATTCAGATATTGTTCATGATTATCCTAGTTGGTAACAGTAAAATGGATATATCATCAGCGTCCAAATCAAACTGGTAGGCGAGAGGGCATGGCAAGCAAGACCAAGCTGATGAAGAAGGAGGCGGAGGCCGAGATCGAGAGGTCGGAGGTCGCCAAGAGCGAGGCGGAGGATCGGAAGGAGTCCGCCGAGCTGAAGAGGGACGTCGCCGACGTCGGCGAGAAGATCAAGAAGAAGATCACGAGGTAATATCATGAACGATCCAAGGACGGAAGCAAGGAGAAGGCTGGAGGACGAGGAAAGGATGCGCCGGCTCAGGGAGGGCGGCGAGAGCCAGAGGGCGCAGCTGGCGATCGAGGAGGCGCAAAGGGCCTCTCGGACCGGGCAGGAAGGTCCCGCTTACTCTGGCCTGACGCCTCAGGAGGAGGAGAGACGTCGGCTCATGAGCGGCCAGGGAGCGCCTCACGCAGGGATGGGGGAGGACCAGAGGGCCTCCATGGCCTCATGGAGCCGGGAGGGCCGAGAGGGCATGACGATGGAGGACCGCGTGGCGCGGGACATCCGCGAGGAGCGAGAGCCCATGCCCGGTCGCACCCCGGCCGAGCAGATGAGCGAGAGGGAAAGAGAGAGAGGCTATGGCAGGGGTGAGATGCCTACCACCTACTCCCGGAGGGAGGGCCCTGTAGAGGAGAGACCTACGCTGGGGGAGCAGACGGCCAGGGCCGCGATGGGTACTGAAGGTCGCCGTGATTACGGCACTGCCGAGAGAATGGCCCGCGGAGACCTCGGAAGGGCCGGAGGCGGCACTTACTACTACGAGGGGAGGGAGAGCCAAGCATCGGGCGAGGCAGCTCCCCAGAGCTATTTCGGGCGGACCGATTACATGCCGTCAAGGAAGCCGCCAATAGAGGCGGAGCCTACTCCCGGAGAGAGGATGAGGGAGAGAGGCGGCGGCATGGCCGCGACAGCCGGAGAGGCGGGCGGCCAGGCGGTCACCAAGGCCAAGGGCATGGGCGAACAGGCCCTGGGAAGGACCAAGGAGTACGGCCGCCGCATCGGCGAGAGGACCAGAGAGGCCACCGGAGGCGCCAAGGCCGAGGACGTTGCTACTCAGGCGGGTGAGTCGATCGGCCGGGGCATCCGGAAGGTCGCGGCCGTCGGGGCCGGCATCCTGTCGGGGCTGCGCCGCGGCGTCGAGAGCTCCTCTCGCGAGGGTAGGGAACAGGGCTATGAGCGCGAGAGGAGAGGAGAGATGCGCGAACCCGAGGAGAGGATGACCCAGGAGCGCGAATACCGGGAAGCCTCTGAGGACATGCCTAGGGGCGAGTACCGGGAGACCGAGTACCGGGAAGTAAGGAGAAAAGAGGAACCGAAGCGCTGAACCCAAGCGCAACGCCCCGGGCGGCGCGCCCGGGGCTGAAAACCCATTCGTTTGGAAAAGGATGGCCTTTCGGCTCATCCGAATGTTTTCTTGTACAGTTCCATGCCGTCGAGAATGCACTGCATCGCCGATTCCCGGCCCTCCCAGCCCAGCACCTCGGTCCTCTTGTTCTCTTCCAGGTGCTTGTAGGTGCGGAAGAACTCGGCGATCTCGTCGAGGTAGTGGGTCGGCAGGTCGGTAAGGTCGTGGTATTCACGGTTGCGCGGGTCGCGTATGGCGGCGCACAACACCTTGTCATCGGCGCCTTTCTCGTCCCTCATGCGTAACAACCCCAGCGGTCTCACCTCCAGGACACAGCCGATGAAGGTCGGCTCGGATATGACTACCATCGCGTCTAAGGCGTCGCCGTCCTCATAGAATGTCTGGGGGATCATCCCGTATTCGAGAGGGAAGACTACGCTGGAGTGGAGTACGCGGTCGAGCATGATGGCGTCGTATTCCTTGGAGACCTCGTACTTGTTCTTGCTCCCTTTAGGGGTCTCCACTATGACATACACGTTCCTCGGCGGATCCTTGCCGGGGGATAGTTCCTTGAATAAGGTCATTGATACCAAAAATGGGCAGAGGCGCTCCCCATATTATTCTTTTCTAATCTACGCTGGCGCTGCAGATGGGTCGGAGCATGAAATGCCCGGCCGCCTTCAGACCGGCCAGATGGCGCCTGCCAGCAGCACGACCACAATTGTCATGACGATGGCGGCGACGATGTAAGTGGGCTTCAGGACCGGCCCCTTCTCCGACTCGGAGTCGAAATAACGTATGAGGCCAGCAGCCGATTGGAAGCCCTGGTTCTTCTTGCTCTTGGGGGGCATGGAGATCGAACCGTGAATCCTCGATGTTCGTATTTAACTTTATGCGACATCCTCGGCGGTTCATATCGACGGGCCGGTCACTCCCTCTTCACTGTAGCCGAGGATCATGAGCCGGTCCTCTCCCTTGACCCGACGCATGCTGACCTGTTCCTTTCCGACCGCGCTCTGAGGGACGATGATGCCAAGCTTGATTCCCTGCTCCAATACATCGTAATATTCGCGCATGCGGCGGGGCAGGGCGCAGGAACGTTTGGACTCGACGAAATCGCATTCCACCATGCGGTCGTTGCGTATGGCCGAGATCACCGCGCGGTCCTCCAACCATTCCTCCTTCACCACCGTGCCCTCCGTTGCCTTTAGAGCATCTATTCTCTGACGGGCGGCGCTTCTCATTGCTGATGAAAGTGTCATGGAGTAAAATTCAATAGCTCGAGGCATAAGTCATTATGCTCCAAACCTTCGTCTTTTCCCGAGTCCCTCGGACCTAATTCTTCGGCGAACGCTCCGCGCCGCATCCAGCACGAGGCCCTGGCCAGCGGTGTCTCATCAAATAGTTTTATATGACTTGTTCCTGTTTGCGCTTAGCGGTTAGCATGCACTGGGCAGATGTTATCGCTCGGGACCTTATCTCCAGGACAGGATCCAACCTCATTTCGACCGGCATCACTCCGTCCGGAACCCTTCATGTGGGGACCCTGAGGGAAGCCATCACCGCAGAGGCGGTGCGCAAGGCCGTGGTCAAGGCCGAAGGGAGCGTGCGGATGATCTACCTGGTGGATTCCATCGATCCCCTGCGCAAGCGCTACCCGTTCCTGCCGGAGAACTTCGAGGCCGAGGTGGGAAAGCCTCTGGCCTACATACCATGCCCATGTGGGGAGCACAAGAACTACGCCCATCACTACATACAGCCGTTCCTGGACTCGATCCAGGAGCTGGGCATTCATTGCGACGTGCTGTGGACCCACGAGCAGTATGAGCAGGGAAGGTTCGCCGACGTCATCGACACCGCCATCGTGAACAAGGAGCGGGTGGCCGACATATTGAAGGAGGTCAGCGGCAGGGACCTCCCCAAGGACTTTTTCCCCTACTCCCCTCGATGCGAGGAGTGCGGCCGCCTCAGCCACACCAAGGTGACCGCCTATGAGAAGCCGTACGTCGGCTACCAGTGCGCCTGTGGCCATTCCGGCAAGGCGGACATCCGCAAGGCCGATGGCAAGATGCCGTGGCGGGTGGAATGGGCGGCCAAGTGGAAGGTGTTCGGCGTCACCTGCGAGCCGTTCGGAAAGGACCATGCGGCCGCCGGAGGCTCCTATGATACCGGCGTGCGGCTAGCCAAGGAGATATTCGGCATCGAGCCGCCGCGGCCGGTGCCTTATGAGTTCGTGCAGCTGAAGGGCAAGGGCCAGATGCATAAGTCCACCGGTTCTTCCGTTACGGGCGTGGACGCGTTGCGCATCACCCCCCCGCAGGTCATGAACTACATCATCCTCCGGGTGAACCCGGAGAGGCACATAGACTACGATTCCGGGATGGGGATCCTGGAGATGGTGGACGAGTACGACCGGACGGAGAAAATGTTCTACGCCGGAGGGGCTGAAGAGCGGGATGCGGACCTCCTACGAGCCTATGAACTGTCGCAGCCGGAGGGTCCCCGGAGCAAGCAGCCGCTGCAGATCCCCTACAGGCATCTGGTCTCATTGGTCCAGATCGCCGACGGCTTCGACGGCGTCATGACCATCCTCAGGCGGATGGAGATGCTCGACGATTCGGTGGCATCGGAGGACGTGGCCATCCTCAAGCAGAGGACCGACTGCGTGAAGTACTGGCTGGATGCCTTCGCTCCCGATCAGGTCAAGTTCGAGGTCTGTTCGTCCATGCCGGAATGCCAGCTCTCGGAGCAGGAGAGGGAGTTCCTGGGAAAGCTGTACGAATCCATGCGCGGCGTGGAGTGGGAAGGAGAAACGCTCCACGATGCCATCTATGGATGCGCAAAGGAATGCGCGGTGGGGCCGCGCGGGGGCTTCCAGACCCTGTATCGCATCTTCTGCGACCAGAAGCAGGGCCCCCGCCTCGGCTTCTTCTTCTCTACGCTGGACCGCGACTTTGTGCTCGGCCGGATCAAGGAAGCGTCCGACTGAGCGCACCGCTGTCCGGAAGGCAGGAACGGTTCAAGGACGCGGCACGTCGATCCGCCATCGCCGCTTCCTCACTCGTGGCTCCCTTGAGGACCATGCACGATGGCCGCGCCATCGACCTCGGCGCCGTTGTGCTCGAACTGTCACCGTTAGACTCGTCCTGCATGCTCTCCTTGGCCAGGGCATAGGAATGCTCGAACACCCGTGAGTGGCATTGCTTGACCTCGAGCTCAAGGTCGAACAACTGCGAGAACGCCCGGACGTCCTCGTCGAAACGCCCCCCGTCATTGATGTAATCGTCCAGCTTCAGAAGCTTATGGTATCCGAGCGTCTCGAACATGTACCTTAACCCTTCCACCTCCTCTACCAGTGAAGTGAGGTCTGCCCGCTCTCGTTTCCTCCTCCAGCTCTCCGCGTAGCCAGAGGTGGCCAGCAGGGTATGCTTGTGTCCCATTATATGCTCTAGATAATCTCTTTTCCCACCGATGACGGCGGCGAAGCAATCGTCCACGATCTCCCCGTCCAGGTCCGTCAGGAACGTCATCGGAACCGACGCCTCGTCCTTCAGTTCAATGAGCCTCTGCTCGGGGCTCCGGCAAAGGCCATAGCAGAAGAGGACGGAGTCAACATGGCCGGCGATCCTGGACAGGATCTCCCGATGGTGCCTATCGATGTCACGCCCATCGTGCAGGCCTTCGGAGTTCAGCCACAGTAGTACTGAGAATCCTTCCTTTCCCTTAGCCCTTATCGCATTCTGATCGACCATCACAGGCTCCACGTGGCTGCTCCTCTCCTTGGCCTTCCGCGCGAACTGCTTCCCCTCCTCGTTGGCGACCAAGAATAGCGTCCGGATATGTTCGTCCTCCTCTATCAGGTGGAGAATCTGGTCGGACAGGCCGTAGCAGCCAACGATGCCCATCGTCCCCTTTGGTGGCATTCTTAGCACCTCCCTTGCTTGGTCGAATGTTCATGTGCTCGACGTCGTTTGGTAGATTGTGAAAAGATATTTCATGGTGCCTTGAAAAGATGGATTAACGAGTGTGTCGAGCGTTCCGTTCCATCTTGAGGGAGACAAGCGACGCTGCAATCAATTTCGTCGGGTGAAAGGCCTCAGAGTCGCCCCTCTGAAGGCCTGACGATAAGCCTAAGGCGGTTGGTTGCTCCCCGCCTTTCCTTGATCAGGATGCCGCGGCTCTCCAGATGGTCGACGACCCGTGATACCTTGGCGTTGGACATCTTGGTCCTGGCTACCAGTTCCTTCTGCAGCATCGTCCCTCCCGCCCCTAGGATGGCCTCGTAGATCCCCCTCTCGTCGCCCGAAAGCACCTGCAGGATTATACGTTCCTCTTCCAATCTCTCGCTTTCCAGGCGCCCGGCGAGTTCTCCCACCTGCCGCTTCAGCGCTATCAGCTCTTGGGATTGGGTAGTGACCTTGATCTCCAGTTCCTCCAGGCGGTCGTCCAGGTTTTCAATGTCGTTGCTAAGGTCCTGTCGGCAGGCCGCCATCTTGGAGCGGATATGCTCATGGGTCTCGACCAGCCGGGTCTCGAGGCTAGCCACGCTCCCGCCCCCATCCTCGCTCGTTCCTAGGGCCCAGGGATTAAGACGATCGATGCCGGAGGGAGTGATCTTGAAACGGCAGGTGCGGGCATTGCTGAAGGGGGTCTTTGCCATGAACGCCTCGACCCATCCCTCGCCCGTCAATACTCGGACGGTCTCGGAGACCATATCGGAGGACAGCCCCTTATCCCTCTTCAGGGCGGCGGAGACGAGGACGGTCTCGTCCACGCTAAGGGGAAAGAAATCCATTAGGCAGCGCAACACTCGCTCTCCGACCTCCACCTCGACACCTCGAAATCTCTGCGTTTGAATGAGCTGGGCACCGGTGATTTAATGCTTTGGAGGCCGTGAAAAGGACCGCGGCGGAGCGGAGCTGACTGCCCGAACCGGAGGGGTATTCGTCCGCTCAATGACCTTTCGCGCCCAGCCGCGGGCAGCGCATGTTCCATCGACAGGCCCCGGGAACGCCGTCGCCGCGGTCGATGGTCAGGCGGCACTCCGTCCCTACCGCTTGGCATACGCCCTCGGAGAGTGCATCGAAGAGCAAATGGACCACGTCCGGGGCGTCTTCATATGGGCAGCTTCCGACCGCTTCCTCGAAGCCATCATCGGTCTGTCGTACTATCGTCGGCTGCTGCATGATCTCGTGCAGCAGAGAAACCATCTTCGCAAGGTCACCTTCGCTATCGCCTTTCAGGCCCATCATGTTCGCACATTTGAGGCCAGCGGCATGACCGAGCTTGCGCATCAACGGCCGGAGGACCGACAGGGCGCGGTCGCCTCCGATGGCATCCGATAACGCCTGCACAGTGGATATCCATAGATTGCTGGCGAACCGTTCGCCCATCTCGAGCATTGCCTCCGGAGGTAGCGTAGGCTCGGTGATGACCATTAAGTTCCTTCCTTGCTTCAGCCGTTCCTCGGGGAGAGCCGACCGGGGGGCCGCGACATGCTGACAGAATGGATCGCCCCGGTTCCGGCACATCACACGGTGGTCGACACATTCTATCTCCATCCCCTCGTACATGGAGTCAAGGAATAATGAGTGCAGTTTGCAGAACCCCTCTTGGCCGGAGTGTCCGAAGGGGCACTCATAGACGGTCAAGGTGACCGACTGCTCGGTGACCTCCGTCCGGGCGGTGAGACCGGCCGCCGCCGCGTCCAGGTTCATCAGGTGGCCAAGGGTTAACAGGGAGCCCTTGTCCATGCCAAGCTGCCGCGTTCGAAGCAGCCATTCCTCGCTCATGTTGGCCTTGTAGTACGGACGCAGGTAGCGGACCGAACGCTCGTCCCCCACCACCTCGACCAGGGAGGCCATGGTCGTGGTCCACAGCTCGCCTATCAGCTCGTTCGCCAGTCTCAGCCTCTCCAGGGGAGGGAGCGTCGCTCGATCGATGACGGGTGGTCCAGTGGGCGAGCACATCATTTGAGTTAGAACATTTGGAATCACGGCCAGATAATGGTTTGCCAGCTATCCTATCTGATCGGCCCATTGTCCGTGAACTCTTCTCTAGATCAGCACGCGAGGTGTGCTCGAGACCAAGGGCGCCGAATGGGCATCGGACGATGTTTGGGCGGTCCGCTATTCCAAGGACCCGATGATCTTGTCCAGGGATCGGAGGATGTCCGCGCCGACCTGCGCCCTGGCCGGTGGGCGCCTAGGATATCACTTGCGCATTATGCCCAGCTGCGTCAGCTTCTCCGGCAGGTAGGTGCTGGTGACATAGTCCAGGCCGTACTTGGCCAGGGCCTGCTGTTCCGCCTTCCTTCCCATCTTGAGCATCAGCTCGATCTCGTCGCGCCAGTAGCCGGTGTTGAACCGGGGGTCCTTCAGCTCGGCGTTCAGCGCGCGTACGTCCATGTCGGTGAGGGTGTCGGTCGGCAGGTCGTAGGCCTTGATGTCCGAGGCGGTGATGCCGATGAACTCCGCCGACGGCGTGGCCAGGTATTCGGACAGGTGGGCGGTCTTGATGGCCCCGTAAGCAACGGAGGCATAGATGCGGAACGACCACGGGTCGCCGTCGGTGAACACCACCACCGGCAGGTTCATCTCGTCGCTGAGGCGCTTGACGAACCTCCTGGTGGAGCGGGCCGGCTGACCCTTGAGATGCACCAGGATGGCGTCCTCCGCCTCATCGAAGCCGTTCTCCACCAGGCGGTCGAACATACCGCCGGTCTCGATGGCGATGACGAACTTGGCGGAGGTGCTCTTGAGCTCCAGCTTCTCCTTCTCCACGTTGTACGGGATGCCATATCCGGAGTCGCCGACGTCGTCCCGGCAGTTGAGCGCCTTCATCTTCCCCTTGCGGTCGGTCTCGACCAGGTTGAGGTCGCCTATGACCCGGGCCCCGTCCTCCTCGGGGCGGAGCTTGAAGTCCTCCCGCAGACACTGCGTGATGATCTCGAGGTCCTCGGCCAGCCGGTTGCTCTCCTCCTGGGAATGGAACTTGGCCTTGCCCCAGCCCTCCGAGATGTAGTACGACTCTCTGAGCGTGGACGACCGGTTCTCGTTGATCATGTCCCTGATCAGCTCCAGCATGTAGGAGGTACGGAGCAGCATCATGGCCCCCTGGACCTTCTTGGCCGAGCGGGCGCCTCTCTGGTCGCCGTACTTCCACACGCTGCTTTTCTTGTCGAACTTTATATTGGCCTTGGTGCGCAGGGGGAGCACCATCTTGGGGATCTTCCCCTGGTCTAGCTGGTCGTAGATGGATTCGGAGATGGCGTACAGCCTCCGGATCGCCTCGGTGTTGCGCTCATTGGTCGTCATTGAGATCCTCCCCTGCCTCGTCGTAGTCAGGTTCCTCGTCCGCATCCTCCGCCAGCGGAATCTCCTCCTCGCTCTCGGTGAAGTTCAGCCCGGCGACGTTCCAGTCGCCCGGCAGAGGGTCGGCGCCCATCACGTCCACCGGATTGATCCCGGAGACGTACAGCTCCACGTCCTGGAACATCTCGGCGTCCAGGCCGTCGAGTTCGAATGAAAGCTCGTATATCTCGGTGGAGGCGATGCGGGGCAGCTCCCAGGTAATCTTCTCATCATCCTTCACTTCCGAGGGCCCGAGGGAGCAGGCCTTCTCGTTCAGATGCCCCTTCGGAACGACGGTATGGATGACGAACTTCTGCTGCTTGGGCGTGTAGTTGTATATGGACACCTTGACCTTGTGGCGCCCCTTCTCGTACGACACCGAATCATCGATCCACACCACGTTCATGATCTTGGTTATCGTCCCCCGAAGGTCCGGCACCGGCCGCTCCAGTATGCTCGACGTCTTCTCCGCCATCAGCGGGATGATCACCTGCACGATCTCGAACTTGGCGCGGGTCTTGCTCTTCCGCTCCTTCTTGTTGAGATGCATGCGGAGGTTCCGGCCGCACGCCTTGAGGGCGAGCTGGATCTCCTCCTGGATGTTCGGAATGGATGATATGGCCTCCTTGGCCTCGGATGTGAAGGGGATCTTGGTGGACGCGACATGCACCAGGATGATGGCCGGGCCGAACGGGATGCCGGAGCCGCCCCTCTGCTCCAGCCCGTACCGTCGCCAGTCGGTGTTCTCGATCGCCTTGGTGATGACGCACGCCCCCTGCTGGTACAGCAGCGGGACCCGGTTGGCGAAACGATAGATCTGCACCTGCTGGTCGCGCGGCAGCCCGCCGCCGTACACGATGCCGACCTCCACCAGGAACGGGTTCCCGGTATGCACCTTCGGATCCCTCGTCACCGGGGGGGCGTAGAACTCCGGCTTGATGTCGGCCAGGACGTGCTTCAGCCCCTTGCGGATCAGGTTGTCCCCGATGGGGGACAGGCAGTCCGCCTGGGGGGCCATGATCTTGACCTTTCCGATGCCTTCCAGCAGCTGCTTGCTCGATTCCAGGGTGAGGTTGGACGGCCTGGTGGTCTCCGGCAGCGCGGATGCCGAGCAGACCTCCTTGGCGACCCTCTCCGATATGCGGTTGAAATCGTTCTGCAGGAACTTGACCAGGCTGCGCTCCTTGGTGGCCTTGATCATGTTCATCAGCGTGCCCAGCTCGATGCCGTCCGGATGGGGCTTGATCTCCTTGGTCCTCGGCGGCAGTACGTCGGTGGCCCGGTCGAAGAGGTACTTCTTCCCGTCGGGGTCGATGAACGTGATGGAAGCATGAGGATTGACGATGGCGGTCTGCCGCAGGTACTCGAACACCGACTGCCTGCCGTTGACGTACCGCCCGTTCATGTAGAACGACACCCTGGTGCCGTGGGCCACGTCGTTCCAGGGGATGTAGTCCTCCCGCATCAGGATGGGGGCGTTCTTCTTGGTATCGATGATGATGTCGATCTCCTTGGCTGCCTCCGCCCCCTCCACCTTGGAGCGGGCCGTGGCCGGCTTCCCGGTGGTGATCTGACCATACATGATGGTGGCCGATATGCCGATCCCCTGCTGCCCCCGGGACTGCCTGACGGCATGGAACCTGGAGCCGTACAGCAGCCTCCCGAACACGTTCGGCATGGAGGTCGATACGATGCCCGGCCCGTTGTCCTCCACGGTGACGCGGTATTCCTTCTGGTCGACCTTGTCGATCTTGACGATGATGTCGGGAAGGATCTGCGCCTCCTCGCAGGCGTCGAGGGCGTTGTCCACTGCCTCCTTCACACCCATGATGAGGCTCTTCACCGGCGAATCGAAACCTAGGATCTGACGGTTCTTCTCGAAGAACTCGGATACCGAGATCTCCTTCTGACCCTTGGCCAGTTTCTGAGCTGTAGAACTAGAGGGCATCCAGTAACCCCAATGGGAAGGGGTTTAAAAGATTTTAGTCAAGGAGCCGGAAAGTACCCTACTCCTCGAACTCCTTTCCGCAGTTCCAGCAGGTCCGCGCACCCTCGTCCACGGCGGCCCCGCATTCGGAGCACTCGAACTGGGCCTTTCCGCCGCTGCGTGGCGGGAGCGCCTCGTCATCGAAGCTCTCACCGCACTGCGGGCACCTGCTGGCAGTGGAGGGGACGTCGGCCCCGCATTCGGAGCAGACGAACTTCTCCACCGTCTCCGGCGACTTGTCGGCGGGAGCCGGAGGCATCTGCTGCCGCTCCCTCACCACCTGCTCCATCCGCTTCCTGGAGCGCTCGCTGAACCAGTTGAACGCCAGCAGCATGTAGTACAGCAGCCCGACCTGGAGCAGGAGCGCCAGCATCAGCATGGGCAGGAAGTGGACGAAGATCGAATTGTCCTCCGCATGCACCGGGCCATAGCCCTCCACGGTGGAGGTCCATCCGCCGGTGGCATTGGTCACGAAGCGATAGGAGAACAGCGAGCCGTTGTCCACCGCTATCGTGAGGCCGTACTCGACGCCTTCTGCGTTCGTCCCGATCTCGCTCAGGGTATGATTGCCGACCTCTTCGAAGGTGTACTGGTCAACGATGATGACATTGACATCGTAGCCGCTGACGGTGGTATTGGTCACCGTGACGTTGAACGAATGGCTCGTTCCCGCATCGCCCCTGAAGGGGTCGACGTGCCCGTCGACCATCAGGCCGTCGGGGGACGAGAGCGCGTACCCATCGAAGGAGTTCACGCTCCCAACCGCGGTGAACCAGGTGAACGGCACGCTCAGTACCACGATGAACACCAGGCCCCAAACTGCCAGCTTGCGCCGGTCCTTGAGGCCGAAGTAGTAGGGCACGTAGAAGCCTACAATAGCGACCAGAAGTGCCCCGAAGCACAGCGTGCCCACATAGGATGTCAGTGCCACGCCCACCAGAATTGCGATGGCCAGCCCCAGCGGTACGGCGTACTTCTTCTCCCGGAACCGGAGGAAGCGCTCCTTCAAATCATCCTGAGAGGACATTGCCCCGCCATCATGTTGATGTGCTTAAAAAGTTGCGCACCCCTCGACAATCATTATCATCATCCGCCCCATTAGAACGCCAGATGACCGACGCTGTCGTGGCCATAGGGGGCAACGCCATCCTTCGCAGGGGGGAGGCCGCTACGGTGGAGAACCAGATGAACAACCTTCGGCGCACCTGTGTGCCCTTGGCCCGGATGGTCTCGCGAGGATGGGGACTGACCCTGGTGCATGGCAACGGGCCGCAGGTGGGAAACATCCTCCTGCAGAACGAACTGGCCCGGGACGAGGTGCCGGCCATGCCCCTGGACGTGTGCGTGGCGCAGTCGCAGGGGCAGATGGGCTTCATGCTGCAGCAAGCGATGACGGAAGCGCTGCACCACGAAGGCATCGATCGCTCAGTGGTGTGCCTGATCACCAGGGTGACGGTCGATCCCGGCGATCCCGAGTTCCGAATGCCGTCCAAGCCCATCGGGCCTTACTACGACAAGGCGGAGGCTGAGCGGCTGATGTTGCAAGGCTACCGAATGCGCGAGGACGTCGCTCGCAATGGCTGGCGAAGGATCGTGCCCTCCCCTCGTCCCCTTGCCGTCCTGGAGAAGGATGCGGTGCGAGCTCTGACGACTGGTGGCCACGTCGTCATCGCCGCTGGCGGTGGCGGCATACCGATGGTGGAGCGAGACGGCCGGCTGTGGGGCGTCGAGGCGGTGGTGGACAAGGACCTGGCCGCGTACGCGATAGCCAAGGACGCCGGAGATCTCATGGTCTTCCTGACCGATGTCGACGCTGCATTCCTTGACCATGGCGGTCCGGCGCAGAGGGCGATCGGGGAGATAACGGCGGAAGAGATGAGCCGCCACCTCGACGAGGGGCACTTCGCCCCCGGGTCCATGGGTCCGAAGGTAAAGGCCGCCGTCGACTTCGTCGACTCTTCAGAGAAGAAGGCGATCATAACCTCACCGGAACGTTTAGATAAGGCGTTGGAGAGTAAGGCGGGAACTCGTATTGTATTCTAGGTGAGCATTTGGCACTGACCATCGATGAGCAGATAAAGGCGATCGAGGAAGAGATCGGCAAGACCCAATACAATAAGGCGACCCAGGGTCACATAGGTCTCCTCAAGGCCAAGATCGCCCGCCTCAAGATGGAGCAGGAGAAGCGCCGGGCGGCGTCGGGAGGAGGCGGCCAGGGATACTCGGTGAAGAAGTCCGGCAACGCCACCCTGGCGCTGGTCGGGTTTCCGAGCGTGGGCAAGTCTACGCTACTCACCAAGCTGACCGATGCCAAGAGCGACGTTGCCGCCTACGCCTTCACCACGGTCGATGTCATCCCCGGCATCATGTACTACAAGTTCGCCAAGATCCAGGTTCTTGACCTGCCGGGCCTCATCCGCGACGCCAGCAGGGGCAAGGGCCGAGGCAGGGAGGTCCTAGCGGTGGTGCGCACGGCGGACCTCATCCTGTTCGTCATCGACGTCTACGATACGAATGTGGAAGTGCTCATCGACGAGCTGTACAACACGGGCATCCGCCTGAACACTCACCCTCCGAACGTGGTGATCACCAAGACCGACCGGGGCGGCATCGAGATCAAGCCCACCGTCAACCTGACCAAGATCACCGCGGAGATGGCCTCTGACATGGTCTCTGCCTACGGTTACGTGAACGCGGAAGTGATCATCAGGGAGGACATCGACGAGGAGCAGCTCATCGACGTGCTCACCGGCAACCGCGTGTACATGCGCTCCGTCACCGTGGTCAACAAGGTCGATCTGGTCGATTCGACATATCTGGCGAAGGTCCAAGAGCGCCTGAAGGACCACGATCCCATATTCATCTCGGCCAACAAGGAGCTGAGGCTGGAGGATCTGAAGGAAGCCGTGTACAAGAAGCTGGAGTTCATCCATGTGTTCCTCAAGCCTCAGGGCAGGGAGGCGGACATGGACGAACCCATGGTCATCATGGGCGGCTCCTCGGTCGGCGACCTGTGCGACCGCATCCATCGCGCTTTCCGGCGAAACTTCCGATACGCCAACGTGTGGGGGGACAGCGCCAAGTTCCCCGGCCAGATGGTCGGAGTGGACCACGTCCTCCAGAACGGTGATATCATCACCATAGTGGTCAAGCGGGGCGCGGACTGAGCAAAGGATATTGGCTAGATAGACGATGCCCTGTACGAGGTCCTTTGATGGCGTACAAGGGCATGTCGACCAAGGCGGTCCACTCGGGTGAGCGTCCCGAGAGGCCGACGGGCGCGGTGAACACTCCGATATATCAGTCGTCCACGTTCGTGTTCCCTACGGACAATCCCAGCACATGGGATGGGGACGCCCCGGAAGGCACGTACATGTACTCAAGGAGGGCCAACCCCACCGTCGAGGTTGCAGAGAGAAAGCTCGCCGAGCTGGAGTCGGGAAAGCGGTGCCTGCTCTTCTCCTCGGGCATGGCCGCCATATCTTCCATACTGACGGCCTATCTGGCCAAGGGCGACGTCATGATCTCGCAGGAGGATATATACGGAGGAACCTATGGCTTCCTTCGGAACAATCTGCCGAGAATGGGCATCGAGGTCAGGTTCGGCCCCACCGCCGACACCGACGCTCTGATCGATGCCATCGCTCCCGGGACCAAGCTGGTATGGATGGAATCGCCCAGTAATCCCCTCATGAGGCTGGTCGACTACCCGGAGGTGGCAAAGGCAGCGCATGAGCGTGGAGCAATAGTCGTCATTGACAACACTCTTGCGTCGCCAATGAACCAGAGGCCGCTGGAGATGGGGGTGGATATGGTCACGGAGAGCGGGACCAAGTACCTTGGAGGACACTCCGACCTGCTGGCCGGAGCGGTGGTCAGCGGCGACTTTGACATCTCGCCCGTCCACGACGCGAGATCGTCCTTTGGCGGTTCGCTCGATCCCTTCGCATCATTCCTCCTGGAGCGGGGGATGAAGACCCTGCCGCTGCGAATGGAGCGGCACAACCGGAACGGCCTGGAGGTCGCCGAATTCCTAGAGGACCACCCTGTGGTGGAGCGCGTCCATTACCCTGGACTGAAGAGCCATCCGCAGCATGCGCTGGCGAAGCGGCTCCTCTCCGGCTGCGGAGGGCTGATGAGCTTCGAGGTAAAAGGAGGCCGACAGGCCGCCGAGAAGGCCATGAGGTCCATGCGGCTGATCAAGATGGCCACCAGCCTGGGCGGGGTCGAGAGCCTGGTAAGCATGCCATTGAACACCTCCCACCGACCCCTGCCGCCTGAGGAGCGGAAGAGGCTGGGCATCACCGACTCCATGCTCCGCGTGTCGCTGGGTATAGAGGATGTCGAGGACCTCAAGGAGGACCTGGATCAAGCACTCAGGGCCTCACAGGCCTGAGACGGCCCATACCAGCTTGTCTATCTGGACGGCCATGGAGTCGCGCACGCGCAAAGTATCGGCGCCGCGGTCCCGGTTCATCCGCTCCATGAAGCTCGGGAACCAATCGGAGACATGGTTGGACGGCACCGGCAGCAGGACCAGCGTCAATCCTTCGGTGGAGAAGTTGTTCCTCACCCAGGACCGGGCCGCCTCGCCCAGCGCCACGATGGTATGCGCTCCGTCCTCCATCAGCGCATCGACCTCGTCGCGAACCGAGGTGGGGGTGAACCTTCCGAGCTCCTCCCTCTCCCCCGCTGGATGCTTGGACAGGTATACGAGATGGCCGAAATGGAACAGCTTGCTCAGCTCTGCCATCTTCTCGTCCTTCTGGCAATCCCCCAGCTCCTCGAGGAAATTGTCGATGCGCACCAGCAGCCTGCCCGGTTCCGCGGCGGCGAAGATCATGCGGCGGGCCGAAACGTCATCGAACGTGCGGCTGACCTGATAGATCGGCAGCAGGTGGGGGGAAGGGCTCTCGGCGATGATGATGACCCTGACCTGCTCGGGACGGGGGACAATTACCCCTCGCCCCTCCTGCTCCGGCGCTGCTGCTTCCATCGTATCGCTATGGCATCGATGCTGGAACATAAATCTCTATGCGAGGCGTCCGCGATCACGCGGTAGGGCCGTCACGTCGCGTCAGAACAGGCAGCTCGCCAGCGCCAGGCCGGCAGGAAACGGTTTAATAACGCCATCCCATTGTCCGAACGATGATTCAGCGCCCTCGTGGTACCAGGGACTTCGGGCCGGATGAGATGGAGAAGAGGCGCCGCCTTGAGGCCACCATGCGCCATGAGGCCGCGCTGTTCGGGTTCCGTGAGATCTCAACCCCCATCTTCGAGCATACCGAGCTCTTCACCCTGAGGTCCGGTCCCAACGTGGTCGAGGAGATCTACGCGTTCCAGGACAAGGGGGGCAGGGAGATCTCCCTCCGTCCGGAGCTCACCGCCCCGGCGATGCGCTTCTTCGTCAACGAGATGAGCAATAGCGCGAGGCCGCTCAAGATGTTCTACTTCGGGCAGTGCTTCCGCTACGAGCGGCCGCAGTCCGGGAGGTTCAGGGAGTTCTTCCAGTTCGGTGCCGAGCTCATCGGCAACCCCGGCCCGGAGTCGGATGCGGAGGTCATAGCGCTGGCCGCGTCCATCATGCGCCGCATCGGACTGAAGCAGTATACCATCCGCATCGGCCACATCGGGGTCCTGCGCAGCATGCTTGCCGAGGCTGGAGTGGGCTCCGAGGCAGCGCCGCTCATCCTGCAGAAGCTGGACAAGAAGGAGTACGACGAGGCCCGCCAGCGCATGCAGGAGGCCGGAATGGACGATGCTAAGATCGAGAGCGTGGTCGACATCACCAACACCGTCGGCCCGGTCGAAGTGCTGGACAAGGTCTCCGGGGAAGCTCGCGAGCATCTTATGGGCGTCTTCAACGTGCTGCAGGCCTACGGCTTCGACAACATCCAGGTCGATCTGGGCGTGGTGCGCGGACTCGATTACTACACCGGCATGGTGTTCGAGATGGACGCCCCGGTGCTCGGAGCCGAGAAGCAGATCTGCGGAGGCGGCTCCTATTCTCTGACGGAGTTGTTCGGAGGGGAGAAGACATTCTCCACCGGTTTCGGAATAGGCTTCGACCGCACCCTGCTGGCGCTGGAGAAGGAAGGCCTGGAGGCGCCGCCGCATGGCGTCGATGTGTACGTACTGCCGGTCGGGGAGCCGGCCAGGGCGGAGGCTCACCGCATCGCCGCCGAGCTGCGGCAGGCGGGCCTGAGCACCGACATCGACCTGATGGGGAGAAGCCTCTCCAAGAGCATGAAGCATGCCAACACCATCAATGCGCGCCGCACCGTGATCGTGGGCGAGAAGGAGATGTCGCAGGGCGCGGTGGCCCTCAGGGACATGATCACTGGCGAGCAGACGATGGTCAAGAGGGACGAACTGGTGGCCACCCTCAAGAAGTGATAATAAACGCCCGAGGCCGGCATCTAGGTGGGGATTCGGAGGAAAATTGCTTAGGAGGAGAGTTGAGCACCGACCTCAGGCGCTAATACTCCTAATTCTGCCCTTCTATATAATCATATCCCCTATTTGCGTGAATCGTCCGACCGCACATTTCTAGCGGAGATCGCTGGCCAGTTCCCTCCACCGAAATGGAATCCATCTGGAAGCTGGTGGCATTCTATGAAGCGCGATGGCGTCCTGATGTGACGGCTACGGGTTCGGCTTCCCCTTCGGCAGGAGGTCGCGCATGATGTCCTGCTCCATGTTGAGCAGGGCGTCGGCCCTCGCTACCATCGGATGCCCTCTCCGGACGTTGGAGAACGTGGCGCTGCGGAAATGGCCGGACAGCTTCCTGATCTCGGCGAGGTACGGCTGCAGATTGGCCGCGCGGCAAGCATATTGTCCATTCACCTGGCGCACCATCAGCTCGGAGTCGCTGATCACCTCGACCTCATCCGCGCCGAGATCCTTCGCCTCCTTCAGCGCGGCGATCGCTCCCCGGTACTCGGCCACGTTGTTGGTGGTGCGCCCGATGTAGCGGGCGTATTCCTTGATGACCCTGCTTCCGTCGGTCACCACCACCGCGAACGCCGCCGGCCCGGGATTGCCCCTGGAGCCGCCATCGGTGTACACCAGCACTTTCATCCGCTCACCGACGGATCCGATGGACCGGGCGCATGCAGCGTCTTGACCCTACGATTCTTGCCGTCCACCAGGACGATGTTCGGCCGCACCGGGCGGTCGGTGATCTCGAATGCCATGATGATGATGCGGTCGCCCGGGCTGACTAGATGGGCCGCCGCTCCGTTGACGCATATTATGCCGGAGCCCGGTTCCCCTTCAACGGTGTACGTCTCGAACCTGGCGCCGTTGTCCACGTCGGAGACGAGGACCTTCTCTCCGGCCCAGATGTCCGCCTCGTCCAGTAGCTCCTTGTCTATGGTGATGCTCCCGATATAATCAGGGTCGGCCTGGGTCACCACCGCGCGGTGGATCTTGCCCCGAAGGAGGACACGCATGATATATGATGAAAGAACCGAGGTTCAAGAACCTTACTATGTTCCATCGTACCTCTCCCCTCATTATCCACGGCGGCCTGCCCGGACAAGCTATTTATGGGAAATGAGTGTTACCTATGAGTTAAGTCGTAACACTAAACGATTCAGGTGATAAAGACGAACAAGAAAGGAGTTTTCGCGATCACAGTGGTGGCCGTGCTCATCGTCGCCAGCATGGCCGGCGCTATCATCCTTTTGCAGGACGCCCCCGCCGAGGATCCGGGGGACCTTAAGCTTACCGTGGTGGATGACAGGGGAAAGAGCGTGTACTTCGCCGATTCCCCCCAGACGATAGTCTCCCTCGGCTCATCGTTCACCGAGATCATCATTGCTCTGAACGAGAGCGACCGACTGGTTGGTGTCGACTATTCCGGCGCTGCTCTGGAGGGCATTCCAGAGAACGTGACCGACCTGGGCAAGACGAGCACCCTGTCCATGGAGTCGCTGCTGTACCTAGAGCCGGATGTTGTCATCATATGGAACTTCTCAATGTATGCGTCACTGATCGAGGACATGGAGGACAAGGGCCTCAAAGTGGTCGCCTACTACCCCAAGAATGTGAGCCAGGTGCTCTCCACCATGGAACGCATCGGCGACATGCTGGGCGCTAACGCTACCGCTGTGGTCGATTCTATGAAGGCCAGAGTGAATGCGGTGGTGGAGAGGACCGCCAGCTTGACCGACGATCAACGCACCAGGGTGTACCTCGAACTGACAAGCATGAGCGGGCAGACCGTTGGAAGCGGCACTCTCAGCCATGAACTGATCACCATGGCCGGAGGCGCCAACATCTTCGCCAACAGCACCAGCAACTTCCTCGCCAATCGGGAGCATGTGATAGACCGCAACCCGGAGGTCATAGTGGTGGAGAACTCATCGCCACACGATGAGCAATACTTCAGAGGCGCTTATGCCTCCACGGACGCGGTTATGAACGACAGGATCCACCGCATCGCCGCCGGGACGCTCACTACCTCCCCCCGACTGGTCGATGCATTGGAGGACCTGGCACGCTGGCTTCAGCCCGAGCTGTTCCTGTGAGCAGGTCAAACCCCTTCTTCCATTTTCATTCTGGCCTTGGATGCATGAGCTAATAAATCATGATGGTTATGCCGGACGCACCATGGACGCGGTGGACGTAGCCTCTATACAGAAGAAGAAGTTCGCTCGCTGGGGAGCGATCACTGCCGCGATGGCTGTGGGGCTCGTTCTCACTCTATTGATCTCACTGAACATCGGCGCGGTGAACTATCCTCTCGATATCATAATGGACGTGCTGACCGGAGGGGGCACCAATGCACAAAGACAGATAATACTGGAAACCCGCCTTCCTCGCATCATCCTCGCTGCGCTGGTGGGCGCCGCTCTGGCAGTGGCCGGCGCGGCCATGCAGGGCGTGTTCCGCAATCCCATGGCGTCGCCCTATGTGCTGGGGATCTCGTCGGGCGCGGCGTTCGGCGCCTCCCTGGCGATCGTGCTGGGCATATCCTGGCTACCGGGCCAGTTCGCCGTTCCGTCGATGGCCTTCCTGTTCTGCTTCCTCACGCTCTTCCTGGTCTACGCGATATCGAGGACCAAGGGAGGCTTCGTGCCGGTTGAGACGCTGCTGCTGGCAGGCATAGCGGTCGGAGCCTTCTTCACGGCTCTGGTATCGCTGATGAAGTATTTCGCCGGCGATAATCTGGAGGTAATAGTGTTCTGGATGATGGGCGGGCTGTGGCAGGCCGAGTGGAAGGATGTGGTGATCAGCCTCCCGATGATAATCGCTGGAACAGCGATACTGTGGCTGCTGTCTCGGGACCTCAACACCATGATGGTGGGCGAGGAGCATGCCCTTCACCTCGGGCTTAACGTCAACAGCGTCCGCCTGATCGTCCTGCTCGCCGCCTCCCTGGTCACCGCTGCGGCGGTGTCGGTAAGCGGTATCATCGGCTTCGTCGGCCTGGTGATACCGCATGTGGTCCGCCTGCTGGTCGGTCCTGACCACCGCATCCTCATCCCCGTCTCGCTTCTGGGGGGCGCCATATTCATGGTATGGACCGACACCCTGGCACGTACTATCATTTCCCCCGCGGAACTGCCGGTTGGAATAATCACCGCGCTGGTGGGCGCGCCCTTCTTTGTATACCTGATCATATCCCGCCGCAGGAAGATGGGGTGGTGAAGTGAAGCTCAGCGTGCAGGGGGTCTCGTTCAGCTACCGTTCGGAGGATGTCGTCAACGACGTGAGCTTCGAAGCGGGAGAAGGCCAGATCATCGGGATCCTCGGACCTAACGGTTCAGGAAAGACGACCCTTCTGAAATGCATCAATCGGGTGCTTTCCCCGCACAAGGGCACTGTTCTCCTTGACGGTGTCGATTACCATGAGCGGACAAGAAAGCAGATCGCCCGGCAGATCGGAGTGGTGCCGCAATCGGCGAACTCCAGCTTTCCGTTCACCGCCCTGGACATCGTCATGATGGGCCGCAACCCTGAACTGGAGCGTTTCGAGAGGGAGAAGGAGAGCGACCTGCAGATAGTCAGCAACGCGATGGAGATGACCAACACCGCCTTCCTGGCCAGCCGCCCCATGGACCAACTGTCCGGTGGCGAGAGGCAGAGGGTGATCATTGCCCGAGCGTTAGCACAGCGGCCCAAGATCCTGCTGTTGGACGAGCCGACCCTGCACCTGGACGTCAATCACCAGATGGAGATCCTTGACCTGATATCGAGGCTGGCGCGGGAGGAGAGGATGCTGGTGATAATCGTCACCCACGACCTGAGCCTGGCGGCGCGGTACTGCGACCGCATCATCATGCTCCGCAAGGGATGCATAGTCTCCGCTGGCGATGTCACTCACGCGCTCACCAAGGAGAACATGGCCAAGGTGTTCTCCATCGATGCCACTATCTATTACGATGAGCGTATCGGAACGCATAACGTGGCCGTGATCGGCGCGATCAGGGAGAGGACGGAATGACATCGAAAGTGGAGGTCGAGGCGAACATCTGCTCGCACCGGACCGTCATAGAGGTCACTGACAAGGGGGACGGCAACATGGCAGTGCATATCGACACGGACTGCTCGAGCGTCCAGACCTATGCCGAGATGGTCTCCGAGCTTACCCCGGGCGATTACTCGGACTGGTCCGATTCCAAGGTGTGGGAGATGGCTGCCCAGGCCGGTCTGACCACCACCTGTCTGGTCCCGGTTGCCCTGATCAATGCCTGCTGGGTGGAATCAGGCATGATGTCCAAGCGGCTGGCCCTGAAGGAGGGGCCGCTCTGCATCCGGTTCATCGAGTAGTGACGTTTATTAGCCTCCGGCAGCCCTGTTGAATAGGGTGACGGGTTGGGCGGAAGCACCGTTTTCCTGTATCATGACGATTTCATGAAGTATCAGTTCGGAGCGAAGCACCCGTTCCAGCCGGTGAGGGAAAGGATGACGCTGGACACGCTGCGCTCCCTAGGCGTCTTCGATGATGACAACCGAGTAATCGTCCCTGAACCGGTGGACGCCGAGACGCTCCAGACCGTCCACCTCGCCGGATATATCGAGCGGGTCAGGACGATGTCGCAGAGAAGGGGGCTTCTGGATTACGGCGACACCCCTGCCGGTCCGGGACTGTACGAGGGCGCGCTGGCCGCTGTCGGCGCCACCGTTGACGCTGCGAGGGGCATTGCCCGGGGCGAGTTCGAACACGCCTTCAATCCTGCCGGGGGGCTGCATCATGCGCATCCCGCCCGTGCTTCCGGCTTCTGCGTGTTCAACGACATCGCGGTGGCAGTGCGGGTGCTGCAGAGGGAGTTCGGCATCGGGCGGGTGGCCGTGATCGACATCGATGCTCATCACGGCGACGGGACGCAGGAGATATTCTATGATGAGGATGTGCTCACGATCTCGCTGCATCGCTACGGCGGAGGATTCTTTCCCGGTACTGGAGAAGCGGACGAGATCGGCGAGATGGAGGGGCGGGGGCGAAATATCAACGTGCCATTGCCCGGCGGCACCGACGACAACCTGTTCCTGCACGCCTATCGCTCGATCGCGGTCCCGGCGCTACGCGCCTATCGGCCGGAGATGATAATCCAACAGTTCGGAGTGGACGGCCACTACCGGGACCCGCTGGCGGACATGGGGTACACCACCCGTGGCTACGCCGAGGCGGCGAGGCTCACTCACGATCTGGCGCACGAGCTGTGCGACGGGAAGCATCTCGTGGTGGGCGGCGGCGGATACGGTCTCGACGCGACAAGGAGGGCGTGGAGCATCATGTACTGCACCATATCAGAGGCGTCGCATGTTGACGGCGGCCTCATCACGGGCCTTCACGACCGCGAGGCGCCGCTCTCGGACCGCGCCACGGCCGAGGAGGTGATGGACATCATCGAGGAGGTGAAGCAGCGCTCCCTGCCCCTGGTGGAGAGTGTGATACGCTACGCTTGACAGCGGAGAAATGGAGAATGGCGCCCTGGTCGGGATTTGAACCCGAGTCGGAGCCTCGACAGGGCTTCATGATAGGCCGCTACACTACCAGGGCGTAATTCCACCCAAATATGTAGGTCATATATATGGCTTTTCCAGTCAAGGGCATCGCTGGGCTCTCGAATCCAAGGATATTCGTCATCACGCGCCTCGCCCGCGCCGCCGCCGGCCCGCGCGATCGAGATATCGATGGCATCACCTTTATGATGCCGTCCTCGGATAGCAGTCGAGGTGCGCTAAATGGACGGTAAGCTCAAAGTGAGCGATTACATGGTCCGGGACGTCATCTCGATCCCGCCGGACTACACGGTCAGACAGGCCGTAGACAAGCTCATATCCACCGAGTTCCACGGCCTGCCGGTGGAGAAGGACCGCCGCATTCTCGGATTCGTCACCGCCAAGGAGCTGCTTCGGGCCATCGACACGCCGAACGCCAAGATCACCGACATCATCAAGTCCGGAACGATATCGCTGTCGCCGGGCATGGACATCGACGACGCGTCGCGCGTCCTGTTCCGATACGGCCTGCGCAATGCTCCCGTGCTTGACGAGGACGGCATGGTCGTGGGCATGCTGAGCAACATCGACATCATCCGCTCACACATCGAGAAGGCCACCCCGAACAAGATCAACATGCTCAAGACCTTCCTGGAGAAGAAGCACGATGTCAACATCATGGTGAAGAGGCGCATCGTTGCGATCGAGGACCTGCGGCCAACTCAGCACGAGGTGTTCGCCGACGAGCTTCGTGGGAGGCAGTATGAGATAAAGCGCGGGTTGGTAGAACCCATCATAGTCATCCAGAAGAACAACTACTGTCTCCTGGTGGACGGTCACCATCGCGTGCTGGCCGCCCGGAACATGGGCGTGAGGCAGTTCCAAGCGTTCGTTCTGGAGCCCGACCGGGAGATCGAGCTGGGCATGGAGAGGACCGCCGAGGAGCTCGGCGTAAGGTCGCTCGACGATATCAAGATCATCGAGGGCGCGCACCACCCCCTGGTCAAGGTCGCCACCCGGCTGATGAAGGACGAGGAGAAGTAGCCTCGCCGAGCCAGCGATGCCCGGACGGCATCCGTTTTTATTATATCAAGAAAAAGAGGGAGAGGGAGGCCGGACCTCCCTCTCGTTGTTCTTTTACTTCTTCCGGGAGCGGATGTCCTCCATGATGATCCTCTGCTCCGCCGCGGCCACGTGCCTGATGGTGCTCAGCACGGTGTCGGGGTTCAGGGAGATGGAGTCGATGCCCTCCCTGACCAGGAACTCGGCGAACTCGGGGTATACCGAGGGCCCCTGGCCGCAGATCGATACCGGAACGCCCTTCTTGTGGGCCGACCTGATGAGGTGGGCGATGGCCCTCTTGATGGCCTCGTTTCTCTCGTCGAAGTAGCCCATCTTACCCAGCACATCGGAGTCGCGGTCGGCGCCCATGGTCAGCTGGGTGAGGTCGTTGGAGCCGATGGAGAATCCATCGCAGCGCTCGGCGAACTCCTCCGCCATGAAGATGATGACCGGCACCTCGGCCATGAGGTACAGCTTGAAGTCGTTGCCGCGGTACAGCCCCACCTCGTTCATCATCTTCTCGATCTTGTCCAGCTCGTCGAGGGTGCGCACGAAGGGGAGCATGACCCAGATGTTCTTCAGGCCCATCTCGTCCCTCACCTTCTTGACGGCCCGGAGCTCGCACATGAACGCCTCGCGGTACGATTCGGACACGTAGCGGGAGCAGCCCCTCCACCCTATCATGGGGTTGGACTCCTTGGGCTCGTACTTGCTGCCCCCCTTCATGTCGCGATACTCGTTGGTCTTGAAGTCGGACGTCCTCAGCACCACTGGCCTGGGGTAGAACGCCTTGCCCACCATGGCGATGCCGTTGGCGAGGCTGTCGATTAGCTCCTCGGAGCGGCCCTGCTCGATGATGGCGCAGGGATGCTCCTGGATGTAGGAGGTGAAGAGGAACTCGATGCGCATCAGCCCCACTCCCTGGACCGGCAGCTGGGCGATCTCCTCCGCTTTCTGAGGAACACCGACGTTCACCATGATCTTGGTCGCTGTCACAGGAACGGAGGCCACGGCCGCCGGGGCGGCCTTCTCTTCCTTCTTCTTCTCCTCCACGCCTTCGTAGACGACGCCCATCTGGCCGTGCACCGTCACCTTCATGCCTTCCTTGAGCACCTTGGTGGCATCGCTCGCCCCGACCACGCAGGGGATGCCCAGCTCGCGGGCCACGATGGCGGCGTGGCAGGTCATTCCGCCCTCGTCGGTGACGATGGCGGCGGCTCGGGTCATGGCCGGGACCATGTCGGGTGTGGTCATCTGGGTGACCATTACGTCGCCTTCCACGATCACGTCCATGCACATGTCCTCGCTGAATATCTTCACCACTCCGCCGGCGATGCCGGGGCTCGCCCCCAGCCCCTTGGCGAGGATGGTGCGCTGGGCTGTAAGGTCCTCTCGGGGTTCGTCCGCCTTGGCGGTCTGCTCCTTCTTCTCCCCGTTGGACAGGGTGGTGATGGGCCTGGCCTGCACCACGAACAATTTGCCCTTCTCGATGCACCACTCGATGTCCATCGGCTTGTTGTAGTGCATCTCGATCTGGTTCCCTACCTCGGCGAGCTCGTGGATCTGCTCGTCGGTGATTTTCTGCGCTTTGGTCATCTCCACCGGAACGTCCATGCGAATGCACTCGCCGGACTCGCCCCTGACCAGCATCCAGGTCTGAGTGGAGATGCGCTTGTTGAGGATCTTGCGGTGGAACTTGTCCACGGAGTAGGTGTCAGGCGTCACTTTCCCTCCGACCAGCGCCTCTCCCAGGCCGTAGCCGGCCTCGATGATGATGTGAGGCAGCTCGGAGTTGGGGTCGATGGTGAACATGATGCCGGAGCGATCGGACGATATCATCCTCTGCACCACCACGGCCAGCTTTACCACGGAGTGGTCGAAGCCCTTCTGCACGCGGTATGCGATCGCACGAGGGGTGAACAGGGACGACCAGCACTTCTTGACACTTTCCAGCAGCGACTGGGGATTGCTGACGTTGAGGTAGGTGTCCTGCTGGCCGGCGAACGATGCGGTGGGCAGGTCCTCCGCCGTGGCCGAGGAACGCACCGCCACCAGCGGGTAGCTGCCCCTTCCCAGCTTCTCATACTCGGCGATGATCTGCTCCTCCAGGTCCTGCGGGATCTTGCCGACCTCGAAAGCGGTGCGGATGTTGGCGGAAGCCTCCTGGACCTTCGCATCGGAAGATACGTCGAGGTTCTCCATGACCGTGGCCAGGAGGTTCCCGAGTCCGTTGCTCTCCAGGAAGTAGTCATAGGATTCCGTGGTCAACACGAACCCAGGAGGGACTTCGAAACCGGCCGAGGTCAGCTCACCGAGGTTGGCTGCCTTACCTCCTGCGATCGGAATATCGTTCACGCCTAGGTCCTTGATGCTCATGATTCTGCTCATTTTCAATCCCCGGAACGTCTCCGTGTTAACCAACATGGAGCATGAGTCGGATAAACTTGTTGTAAATATATGTTGTTGAGTTACATCATGCCAGATGGATGAACCTGGGCGCTGTGCCCATCTCCCGGCAGCCAGCGCACGGATCGAAAGCCTCGTAGGTCAGCGCCCTGAAAACGGCTCTTTTTGCGAATCTCCCCGGTCAAATCCGCAATCCGCAGGGATTATAAGAAGAATTCGCAGAATGTTGCATCCATTAAACCGGTTTATAAGATAGGGTTAAATATCCTCAATAATACACGGAGCCAAAGCGAGGGTTCTATTTGACAACGAAGGAGATTCGATGGCACGGCAGAGGTGGACAGGGAGTGGTCACCGCGAACGAGATCCTGGCCGGCGCTGCTCTGCTGGAAGGCAGGTACATGAAGGCCTTCCCGGAGTTTGGACCGGAGAGGATGGGGGCGCCCATCCGCGCATTTGCCAGGGTGTCCGATGAGCCCATCAAGGTCCACAGTCAGGTCTATTTTCCCGACTATGTGATCGTTCTCGATCCCACTCTGATAAAGAACGTCAATGTCCTTGAGGGCCTCAAGCCCGAAGGGGCCCTGGTGGCCAACTATGCGGAGGGAACGAAGCATCTCAAGGCCGCCCTGGAAACGGACATGAACGTGCGCGCCGTCAACGCGACCCAGATCGCCCTCGAGACGATTGGCCGGCCGATGGCCAACACCGCCATGCTCGGCGCGCTGGTCCGCATATCCAACGTCGTCAAGCTGGAGAGCGTGATGGAGGAGCTGCGGAACAAGCTCGGCGCCAAGCTCCCCGAGAAGGTCGTGGAGAAGAACGTGCTGAGCGTCCAGCGCGCTTACGATGAGGTGGACTGATGAGCACCGCCGAAGATGTTATCATGAAGCCTGGCACCGCCAGGCAGTACCATACCGGGTCCTGGCGTTCCAGGCGCCCTGAGGTCGACAAGGACAAGTGCATCAACTGCCTGTTCTGCTGGATGTTCTGTCCCGACAACTCCATTCTGGTGGAGGGGGGCGAGATGAAGGGCATAAAGTATACTCACTGCAAGGGCTGCGGGATATGCGCCCACCAGTGTCCCAAGGATGCTATCGTCATGGTCGAGGAGGGAGAGCAGTGAAGCGGCTGGCAATGAACGGGGACCAGGCGGTCGCGCTGTCGTGGAAGCAGATCGACCCCGATGTCGTCTCCTCGTATCCGATCACCCCGCAGACCATCATCGTGGAGACGTACGCAGACTACGTTGCCAACGGCGAGGTCGGCACCGAGTACATCTGCAGCGAGTCCGAGCACTCTTCGATGAGCATGTGCATCGGCGCTTCCGCCGCCGGAGCCAGGGCCGCCACCGCCACCGCCTCCGCCGGACTGGCGTACATGTGGGAGATGCTGTACATCGCGGCCTCCATGCGTCTTCCTGTGGTCATGACCGTCGCGAACCGCGCGCTGTCCGGACCGATCAACATCCACTGCGACCACTCCGACGCCATGGGCGCTCGGGACAGCGGCTGGATGCAGATCTACGCGGAGAACGTCCAAGAGGCCTATGACAACTCCATCATGTCCTTCCGCATCGCCGAGGACATGGGCGTCAGGCTGCCGATAATGAACTGCCTGGATGGCTTCATCGTCACCCACGCGATCGAGTCCCTCGCTCCCCTGGAGGACGAGGTGGTCAAGAAGTTCGTGGGCGACTTCAAGCCCATCCATCCGCTCCTGGACGTCAAGTCGCCGCACTCCTTCGGGCCGTTCGACATGCCCGAATACTACTATGAGCACAAGTACGCCCAGCAGATGGCAATGAAGAACGCGCTGGACGTGGTCCGTAAGGTCTCGGAGGAATACGCCGAGATCTCCGGCCGCAAGTACGACCTCCTGGAGTGCTACCGTTGCGAGGACGCCGACTACGTTGCCATCGCGCTAGGCTCCACCGCCGGCACGATGAAGCAAGTGGTCGACGATCTCCGCGCTGAAGGCCACAAGGTCGGCTCGGTCAAGCTGCGCCTGTTCCGTCCGTTCCCCTTCCAGGACGTCGCGAAGGTGCTGAACGGCAAGAAGGGAGTGGCGGTCATGGATCGTGCCATCTCGTTCGGCGCGGCCGGCCCGCTGTTCGCCGACGTGCGCAGCGCCATGTTCGACAACGAGGCCCGCTCCCCCTCCTTCAACTACATCTACGGCCTGGGAGGAAGGGACGTGGGCGTGGAGGACCTGAAGAAGGTGTTCTTCGACATGGAGAACGGAAATGCCGAGACCGTCAACTACCTGGGGGTGAAGCTTTGATCTCTATCAAGGAAATGTCAGAAAAGCCGGTTAGACTGACCGAGGGCCACCGGCTGTGTGCCGGATGCGCCGAGCCCATCGTGGCCAAGCAGGTCATGCTGGCCACCGACAAGCCGGTCGTGGTCGCCAACGCCACCGGTTGCTTCGAGGTCTCCACCTCCGGCTTCCCGCAGTCGGCGTGGGAGGTCCCATGGATCCACACCGCATTCGCCACCACCTCGGCCACCATCTCCGGCGTCGAGTCGGCATACAGGGCGCTGAAGCGCAAGGGCAAGGTGCAGGAGGACATTCGTTTCCTCGCTTTCGGAGGGGACGGGGCGACGTATGACATCGGGCTGCAGTCGCTGTCCGGAGCCATCGAGCGCGGCCATCACTTCATGTACGTGTGCCTGAACAACGAGGCGTACATGAACACCGGCATCCAGCGGTCCAGCGCCACCCAGCTGGGGGCGTCTACCACCACCTGCCCGTCCGGCACCTGCATTGCGGGCAAGCGCGAGATCCCCAAGGACCTCACCAAGATCATCGCCGCCCACAAGCTGCCGTACGCCGCTCAGGCGTCGCCTCACAACTGGAAGGACCTGATCGCCAAGGCGGCCAAGGGATTCGAGGCCAACGGCCCCGCCTTCCTCAATGTCGTCACTCCCTGCCCGCGCGGATGGAGGTACGACAGCCCCAACACCATCGAGATGGCCAAGCTGTCGGTGGAAACTGGCATGTGGCCCCTCTACGAGTACGAGAACGGCAAGTGGTCGCTGACCGGGGAGACCAAGCGTATCGCCGAGGGCAAGATGGAGAGGCGCCCCCTGCAGGACTGGCTGAAGGCCCAGGGTCGGTTCAAGCACCTGCTCGATCCTCAGTGGAAGAGCGTGGTGGACGAGATCCAGGAGAACGTGGACGCCGGCTGGGACGAGCTGCTCCGCCTGACCAAGCAGTAAACATCTTTCCCAACCCCTTCCTTTTTCGTTCTCGTATCGCTTGCGCTTCCGCCATCGTTCATCATCAGCGGCGTCCGGTGTCATTCCTTAATATGCGATAGGTCGTTATGGAAACGGCGTTAATATGGCGTACGAACACCCTAGATGCGACTATTGCGGTGATGTCGGATGCAAGGCCGGCACGCCGGGAAAGTTCAAGTTCTGCCCCACCAACGTTTCCGGGCACGGCAAGGAGGAGATCGCTGAGCGGTACAGCGAACCCATTCTCCAGAAGATGATGACCGTCGCGGCCAAGGTGGAGAGGGGAACGCTTCAGGAAGTCAACGGCGTCCGCACGCCCATCAGGCCGAGGATCTCGGAGATCATGGCCTTCGCCGATGAGATGGGATGGAAGCGCATCGGAGTGGCGTTCTGTCTGGCGGCGAGGGATGAGGCGCTGAGGCTGGTGAAGGTGCTGGAGGCCCGGGATTTTGAGGTTTGCTCGATCATCTGCCGCAACTTTGGCATGACCAAGGGAGAGGTCGGCATACCGGAGGAAGCATGCCTCAAGTCGCCCAGCGAGACGGTGTGCAATCCGATCTACCAGGCCGAACTGCTCAATGAGGCCGGGACCGACATGAACATCGTGGTGGGGCTGTGCGTCGGCCATGACATGCTGTTCAACAAGCACTCCAACGCCTATGTGACGACGCTCATGGTCAAGGACCGCATGACCGCCAACAACACCGTTGGCCCACTGTACTCCAACTTCTTCTCGGAGATCCTGAAGAAGAAGTAGGGACCCTTCCATGGCGCCGCCCAGCGGGGCGGCGCCTCCTTAATCTTTGGAGCATGCGTCACGGCCTCGGACGCATGAGGGGTTACTTATTTCACAGCGCAAGCGTTTCTCGTGATCATGACCATGAGCGTCGAGGACATCGTCCCACCTTCGAACGATAAGTGGCACGCACACGCCGCGAAGCGGTTCGCCAGCCCGTTCACCGGACAGAGGTTCGACCGCATCGACGTCGATGCCATGATGCTGTCGCACGCCGCGGTCATATCCGGATACACGATCAACGATTTCTACACCAAGCCTGAGCTGGGAGCGGCGTGCGTGGCCAACGCCTCGGAGATGTACGACCTCATCCCCATGACCCACTGGTACTTCTCCCTCCCATGGGTGGCGGAGATGGGGGCGGAGGTGGAGTTCCAGCCCTTGCTGCCTCCGGTGGTGAAGAAGCCGAACATCACCGACCTGGAGATGGTCGACAAGCTAGAGGTGCCCGACCTGAAGGAGATGGAGAACGGGTTCACCGGCCAGCTCATGACCCGGGCCCAGGACTACATCCAGAAGGCCACTCCCGACAAGTTCGTTCCCATGACCTATACCTCTGATCTCACCGGAGGGGGAGCGCAGCTGTGCGGCATCGAGAACTTCATCATGTGGACCATGACCGAGCGGGATGCTGCCCACAAGCTCACCGAGAAGTTCACCGAGGTCGCCGTCAACGGCGCGGAGCTCATGGCCAAGCGCTATGGCTCGGCGTTCATCTCCACCGGCTCGGTGCTGGCCAACAATGACATATTCTCAGACACTGACGTCGAGGAGCTCTCGGCGAAGTACCTGCGCAAGTTCGTCGACAGATCGCTGAGGAAGGGCGCAGGGCCGCAGGTGCTATACCACCTGTGCGGGAACCATGAGACGGACTACAAGGTGTTCAAGGACCGGCTGGTGTTCACGCCATTCACCATCATGCACGCCGGCTACATGGGCCGGGAGGTGTTCCCGTCCGATGTGCTCATCAAGGAGTTCGGGGGCATGGCCACCATCATGGGCTCGGTGGACACCAAGATCATGATCCTTCCCAACCCCAAGCGCGTGTATGAGCAGGCAAAGGAGCAGCTGCTGCGCGGAAGGGACAGCAAGAACGGCTACATCCTGGGGACCGCATGCGAGCTGCCGCCGGACTCATACCCGGCCAACGTCTTCGCCCTGGTGCAGGCGGCCAGGGACTACGGGACGTACGGCTCGTGGTGAGCGCCGGACATAACTGGGGGTGGGAGGAACGAATGCCGTCCTGCGGGGCGCGCGGCTTCGCAAGGCGCTCTTCTTCGTCAACCCATTCCGCCCTTGGACCTAGGTGGCGATCGCGGCGCCCGATGCTGTGGTTTCAATAGGGGTGCGCTCCAATCAATAACGGTGCTTCCTCGCTGCCGGCGCTGCAATGCTCTGCTCATCGGCCCCCAGGACGTTCTGGGAGCGCTCTTTCCCTTCATGCTCATAGCCGCCCTGCTGGCCACCGCGTACGCCTACCTGTCCGATGACATCACGCTGCTGGTCATCGGCCTGGCGTCGATCGCGCAGGTCGTCCTGATGATCGGGACACTGGTCGTTCTTTCGCGGATGGCAGGGGTTCGCCTGTCCCCGGCGGGGTTCCATCCGGCCTGCTTCGAGCTGTGCATATTGGACCTGGAATGCGCCGAGATCGACCTCCTGAAGAAGGAGGCGGAGAGCAAGAGGCAGCGCTACGAGCTCCTGGTGGCCCGCCTGGTGGGGAGAGAGCCGCGGCTGGCGGCGGAGTTCAGTCGCAGTCCCGGCCGCGACCTGGACCTGCGGGGCCAGCTTGCGGCGCTGAACGAGAGGACGGAGATCGCGGAGAGATACCATCGCCGCCTGGACATCGCGGAGATGGCGATGGCCGCCGGCGAGGTGGGCAGAGCGATCAAGCAGTACGAGGCCATGGGGATCGAGCCGATCGCTCTGGACGATAAAGAAAAAAAGGTACCTCAGGGCCACCGCGGCACGGTCACGGTAAGAACGCGAGAGCGTTAGCCATCGAGCGTCGCTTCGTGGTCCAGGAGCTCCTGCCAGAGCTGGAGCGTCTCCAGCGCCTCCTCCTCATCCATCTTCTCGATGGCGAAGCCGGCGTGCACGACCACCCATTCCCCTGGAATCGATTCTACGAGGGAGACGTTCACATGGCGGATCACCCCGCCGAAGTCTACCTCGGCCTGATTACCTTCCACACTGACCACTTTACCAGGAACAGCTAAGCACATGATACCTCACGATGACATGATGATGAGGATGGCCTCGGCCGGCTGGCCTCCCGAGGCCTTGAGCGCCTTTACCGCCCTCTCCCGGTCGCATCCGGTCTGGCCCATGACCAGCTGGACGTCCTCCTCTGGCACCGACGGCTCGGCCGGCTGGGCGGGGGCGGAGATTTCCTGGCGGTCCCTTATGACCGCTTCCCCGACCACCTGGAACGTCTTCTGGCCCTGCATGTCCATGAGGGTGACCGCAGCGTCGGTGAGCACATACTCCTTGCTCTTGGTGCGGATGATGACCTCTTCCACTCCCTTGAGCTCCTCGGTGGAGATGCCCAGGCGCTTCATGGCCTGTTTCATCTGACGGGGGTTAACTCCTCTCATGCCCGGCATCATGATAACGGATTTTGTGATGGGCGGTGAGTAATTAAAGGTTTTCCGGGAACCTACCGAAGCCCCGGTACCAGTTCAGCGCTTCCTTATAGACAGCACCAGGACCGCGCAGGCCGCGATGGCGCCGACCGCCACGAGGGGAAGCAGGTCGCTGCCCTCTTGCTCGGGGCCGGGGATCACCGCCTCCGCCTCGGCCGGGACGAACGCCACCATCGGGGAGGACCGCTCCCCCTCCACTCCGCCGATCACGGGAGAGATCTCGTATGTGATGTTGACCCCCTGGGGAGGCGTCTCGTCCACGAAGGATGTGCTGTTGGTGATGAACCGTTCTTCCTCCCCCCCGATGGTGCGGTAGATGTAGAACGAGGTCTGCTCGTCCATCGTGCCCGCTATCCGCCCGAGGGCGTCCTCCCTATCGCTGTCTGAGAGGGCGAAGAAGCCGTTATCGGCCAGGATCCTTTGCCCCTCATCCGCGCCCAGCACGTACCCGATCCATGTGCCGACCGCCCCGTCGGGTTCGCCGTCGGTGACGAGATGGAACGTCCTCGACAGCGGGTAGGCGGACGAGAACACTGTTTCATCGTCAGCTTCCACGTACCGTCCGCTTTCGGTCGCGGACACGCCGATCACCATGTCCTCGGCGCCCGACGGCAACTTACCGGACAGGAGGAAGCCGATGCCGCCCTCCCTGCTCCTCACCTCGTTCGGAACGTCGGCGTCGTCGTACTGCGACATCACCGCGTAGCGATCGCCGGAGAGGACCATGCTGCTGACCAGGTTATAGGCGTTGGTTCCCCATTGAGCTCCTACGGGCTGCACCGGAACGTCGGGACCGCCGGCATCTGACCAGCTTTCTATGGACCCATTATAGATGCCGCGCAGCTGCTCCATGTTCAGCCCCGGTATGCCCAGGGCCGGGTTGACTACTACCGCCACCGCCTCCGCGCCGACCATGATATCAACTGGCTCCAGCCCCTCGCGTTCGGCCGCCGTCCTCTCCACGGCATCGATGGCGCGTGAGGCCTGAGCGATGTCTGAGCTTCCTGATGTCCAGGACGTGAAGGCGAGCGCGTTGGTGCCGCCGGTAAGCGAGATGTCGAACGACGGATGCTCGGCCATGAACGCCGCGGCCACCGGCCCCATGGATAGATTGGTGGCCGTGCATCCGGACTGCACTATGACGTTGTCAGGGGGAGGAGGCGACCATGTCAGCATCACCTTTCCGTCCTCCACCTCCAGGGCGGCGCCCGACGGCGTGCCCGGATCCCCCATGGCGGTCGTCATCGCGCCCAAGCACAGCAGGGCCGTCAGTACCGCCGCCGTGATCCAGCGGGTCATTCCCAGATTTCCACCTCTAGGAATAACTTGAGCAGTTCGTATAAAAAAGGAAGGACGCCCGCGAGGGCGGTTATCGGCTCACAGCGAACCGAGGTACTTGCTCACTTCCCAGTCGGTGACCATGGTGCGGTATTCGTCCCATTCCTGGCCCTTGATGGTCTGGTAGTGCTCGAAGATATGGTCCCCGAGGGTGTTCTTCACCAGCTCGCTCCTGCTCATGATGGAGAGCGCGTGGCCGAGGTTCTCCGGCAGAGAATGGATGTTGTACCTGGCCCTCTCCTCGGCGTTCATGTGGTAGATGTCCTTCTCCACCGGCTCCGGAGGCATGATGCCCCGCTCTATGCCGTCGATGCCCGCGGCCAGCATGATGGCGAACTGCAGGTACGGGTTCCCGACCGGATCGGGGTTGCGCATCTCGATCCTGGTCCTGATGCCCCGGCCCGCCGGTACGCGGATCAGGGCGGAGCGGTTGCGGTTGGCCCAGGATACGTAGCACGGGGCCTCGTAGCCGGGGACCAGCCGCTTGTACGAGTTCACATGTGAGTTCAGTATGGCGCTGCACTCGTTGGCATGCGCCAGCAGCCCGCCCAGGTACTTCATCGCCGTCTCGGAGAGGCCATACTCCCCGTCGGGATCGTCGAAGGCGTTCTTGCCGCTGGCGAGGGCCATTGACTGGTGCACGTGCATTCCGGAACCGGCCATGTTGTGGATCGGCTTGGGCATGAAGCTCGCCCACAGCCCATGCCGCATGGCGATGGTCTTCACGGTCAGTTTGAACGTCATGATGCGGTCGGCCATGGTGAGGGCGGAGCCGTAGCGCATGTCCACTTCGTGCTGGCCATGGCCCACCTCGTGATGGGATGCCTCGCAATCGAAGCCCATCTCGTCGAGGTTGAGGACGATGTCCTTGCGGACCTCCTCGCCACGGTCCAGGGCCATTAGGTCGAAGTAGCCCTCGGTATCGGACGGGATCGCCGTAGGGTTCCCGTTCCCGTCCAGCTTGAACATGTAGAACTCGAACTCCGGCCCCACATTGAAGGTGTAGCCTTTCTCCCTGACCTTATCGACCATCCGCTCCAGCACCAGGCGGGGATCGCCCTTGAACCGGTTCCCGGAGTGATCGAAGATCTGGCACAGCAGCCTGGCCGTCTTGATATGCCCGTTGCACGTCCAGGGATATATCTGGAAGGAGTCCATGATGGGCTGGGCCCGCATGTCCGATTCCTCGATGGTAGCGTATCCCAGGATAGAGGAGCCGTCTATGAAGACCCCTTCGTCAAGGACCTTCTCCAGGTTGGATACTGGGAACGATACCGTCTTCACCGAACCCAGTATGTCGGAGAACTGCACCTCGATGAACTTTACCTCTTGCTCCTTGACCGCACGGAAGATATCCTCCTTGGTCACGCGCTCCTTTGAGGGCATGAAACGGGTTATGTTCGGTGGGATTTAATAGGATTGCTCCGGAGCGAGAAAGCATCGGGCCGGACATTGGCGGCGAAGGCTCGAACGCAAGCCTAGTGCGATAGACACCAACGACCCGCGAGCGTTCCGGCCGGGAAGATTTTACTATGTAGGTGAATATTTAACTATTGTCTAAAATATGCATAAATATAGTTAAGCAGTTGCCCATCAGAGCGTCCGCGCACCGTCGGGCGCTACGCGACGCGCGTGCTGGACCTGGAAGTGGAACACTGCTAAACAATAACGACGACGAGAGGATCGCTAAGCACCTGGGGTCAAGAAGGGGCCCGGACCCCATCATCGCGGTGGGGCCGGACCGCCCGGCCGCCCTGGTGCGGACGACCGTAACCTTCGCGCTCGGCCTGCTCATCGTTCTGATCATCTGGCAGGTATTCGCCTGGGTCTACAACGACGTCCTGGACCGCGCCGTGCTCCGGTTCCCCGCGCCGCTGGAGACCTTCGCAATGTTGTGGGACTTCCTGTTCGAGGGCCGGACGCTGCTCGGACATACTATCTACGATCATATCGTGGCCAGCCTGAGCCGGTGGATGGTGGCGTTCGCCCTCGCCACGGTCGTCGGCCTGGCAATGGGCTCCGTTCTCGGATATTCGACCAGGTTATTCCCCATAGGAATCGTTCCCGTGTCGGTGTTCCAGATGATACCAGGCCTTGCTTGGCTGCCCATAGCCCTCCTGCTGTTCGGGCTGGGAAGCAACGCGGCAGTGTTCATCATCTTCGCCGTATCGTCGGTGGTCATAACCATCGGGGTGGCCGGCGGCATCCGGAGAGTGCCGCCGGTGGTCATACGCGTGGCCAAGATGATGGGGGCCGACGACCTGACACTGTTCCGCAAGGTCCTGATACCGTATGCCACCGTGGACATCGTCAACGGCCTGAGGGTGGGCATGGGGAGCGCGTGGAGAGTGCTGATAGCAGCCGAGATGGTGGTCGGCACCGGCATTGGGCTTGGTTACGCGATCACCATGACCAAGGACCTCCTCAACTACGTCGGTTCGTTCGCCTGCATCGTCATCATCTGCATCATAGGCCTCCTGCTGGACAAGGTGCTGTTCGCTGAGATCGAGAAGTATGCCCGCCACCGGCTGGGCATGGAAGAGGGATGCTGATGCCCCTCGTCGAGGTGAATGGGGTCACCAAGGCATACTACACCAGCCGCCGCAAGGACTGGGCGAGGATAGTGCTGGATGATGTTACCTTGAGATTCGAGGACAACGAGTTCGTATGCCTCATCGGCCCCAGCGGATGCGGCAAGACGACGCTGCTGAACCTCATGGCCGGGTTCGAACGGCCGACGGCAGGAGAGATACTGTACAAGGGGGAGAAGGTCACGGCGCCCTCGCCGGAGCGGGGCGTGGTGTTCCAGGAGTACAGCCTGTTCCCATGGATGAGCGTGCTCGACAACGTGCGCTTCGCGCTCGGCTCCAAGGACCTGCCGGAGAAGGACAAGGACAACATCGCCCGTAGGGCGCTTGCCATGGTGAACCTGGCCGACTCGGCCGATCAGCGGCCCAACCTGCTGTCGGGAGGCATGAAGCAGAGGGTGGCCGTCGCCAGGCTTCTGGCGATGGACCCCGACCTGTGGCTGATGGACGAACCGTTCTCCAGCCTGGACGAGCAGACCAGGAAGAAGCTGGACAGCGACATACTGAACATATGGCGCGTCAAGAGGAGGACCATCGTGTTCGTGACCCACAGCGTGGATGAGGCACTGCACCTGGCCACCAGGATCATTCTGTTCTCTCAGTCCCCTGGTCAGGTGATCAGGGAATGGAACATCCCGGCGGCCATGTCCCGGGACCTCACTACGTCTGAGATGATCGCGATCAAGAAGGAGATAACGGACGCCATGCCTGCCTGTGCGTGCGCTGACGTCCGGCCTATAGAGATACGGATGTGAAAGCATGGAGAAAAAGACCAAGTTGTTGGCCGTAGGGGCTGTGGTTATCATTATAGCCGCGGCGCTGGGAGCGGCCTATGTGATGGGTGGCGAGGATGACTCGCTCAGCGTGGTGTACCTCAACAAGTCCAGCTACGAGGCGCTGATCGTGGCGGACAAGAAGGGTTTCTTCGACGAGCTGGACTTCGAAGTGACGAAGCACCTGGTCACCGGCAGCGGGCAGGACGCGGTCAACGCCATGATCGCCGGTTCGGCCGACATCGCGGCCACGGGCGAAGGTCCGGCCGTCAATGTGCTGAACAAGTATGGTGATAAGATCGTGGTGCTGTGCAGCTATGACATTAACACCGGCGGACATGTATGGGTTGCCCAGAAAACGCTCATCGGCAACGGCATCGACGTGGATGGAAAAGAGCCCCAGGAGATTGCCGACCAGCTGAAAGGCTCCGAATACAAGGTCGGGGTGATCCAGGGCTCCTCCACCGAAGCGATGTTCAAGCGGTGGTGCGACAATTTCAACGTGACATACAACACCACGGCCGGTTCCGACCTGCAGCTGAAGTACCTGACGGGCAGCACCCTGGTTTCGTCGTTCGCTGCTAAGGAGATCGACATCCTGGCCGGTAGCCAGCCTTACCCGGCCACGGTCATGGAGTCGGCGGGCGGGGTCAAGATCGGCTCCTCCGAGGACATCGGGGTGTACAGCACCTGCGTCCTCGTCACCACCAAGGCCATGTACGATAACAAGACTGAGCAGATGAAGTCCTTCGTGGCCGCCCTGAAGATGTCCACCGACTACATGAACGACGACCGGGAGGAATGTATCGACATCTGCGCGTCCAGCATTGAGTGGTCCAAGGCCGCCCAGGCCGCGTCGTTCGCCGGTTCGACGCCCAAGGTCGCGTTCAACGATACTGTGGTCGACATCATGTATGGCGTCTCGAAGGGCAAGAAGTTCGACGCCACGGTGACGAGGGACATGATCAACAACTCATGCCCCCTGAAGGGCTATATCGACGAACTGTACGCATGAATGTAACAGGTCGATGATGGCCGCCGGGGCGAAAGCGCCTCGTGGCCGGAGGCTCCTTTCCCTCTTTTCCTTTCCGAACGACCCAGCCTCGGTCAGGGCTTGTTAGTTCTGCTCCAGGATGCTTCTGAGCTTCACGATCGCGCTGACCATTACGTCCTCCGCCCTTTCCGAGGTCGGCGCTCCTCCGGTGGCGAAGTGCTTCTTGCCCCCTCCCTTGCCGCCCTGAGGAGCCAAGGCCTCGTTCAGCACCACCCGGCAATCCACATCGAGATCGGGGGAGCAGGCCACCACCAGCATGAGCTTCTCATCGGCGGAGCCGAGGACGCAGGCCGCGTGCTCCGCGGTGAGGCGGGCGGCGGCGTCGAGAAGCACCTTGCGGTCCATGCCGCCGAACAGCCCGGAGTACAGGTCGATCCCGCCGATGTTGGATGGTATCAGCTCGTTCAGCGCCCTCTCCTCGTATGCGCGCAGCTGCTGGGCCTGCTTGTCCCGTCCATGGAGGGCGTTGGAGAGCGCGCTGTCAAGGTCCTGGGGCCTGGACCCGAGCGCCTCGGCGGCGCGGAGGGCAGCAGCGGAAAGGTGCAGCGCGGTCCGTTTGGCCGCCTCTCCGATCTCGAACTCCACCTCGAAGTCGGCGGCCGGCCGGGCGGAGGTGAACTTCGTGACCAGCAGCATGTCCAGCTCCTTCGTGCTGCGGACGTGGACCCCGGCGCAGGCCGCCCGGTCGATGTCCCCGATGCTGACCACCCTGACCTCGTCGCCATGGATGCGCTCCACCTTGATCCTTGCATCGGCCAGCGATGGGTCGTCCTTCGGCACGCTGCGCACCGTCACGGGCAGGTCTTCGTCGATGGCGGAGAGAACGCTCTCCTGCGCCTCGGACACCACGTTCCAGTCCAGAGGCCCCTTGACCATTACGCTCTTCTGCTCCGGGCCGATGGCGATCTTGACCAGCTCCATGTCCGGGCACAGTTCGTGGAGGCGCGAGAACAGCAGATGCTCTCCGGTGTGGCCGCGCATGAGCTCGTAACGCCTCTGCCAATCCACCGTCCCGTGGACCTCGTCCCCTGCCGTGAAGGCGTGGCCGGGAACGCGGTGCAGCACCCTGTCGCCGGAACTCTTGACCTCGGTGACCGGCAACCTTTCCAGCGTCCCGCGGTCGGGCTCCTGTCCTCCCCCGCCGGGATAGAACGCGGTCCGGTCCAGTGCGATCCACTCCCCCTCCGCCGAGACGATCTGCGCGGTGAACTCCTTCAGGTAGGGATCGGAATGATAGAGGCGGACGGTCATGAGGAGGGAACAGGGATCCGGCAAATATAACCTTTCCACGATGCTGGCCTCGGTCATCGGCGAGCGGACGCCCGCGGCGGGCAATCAATATCTATGTGGCGCTGCGTCATTTGTCCCATGTCCTGCTGGAGATGGTTCAACAACATGCTGGAGGAGGCAGGGGTCGAGGTGACCGAGGAGAACCGGGAGCGCATCGATGCGGTCATCCATGATTACATAGAGGAGAGGGCAGCCCACGGCAAGTGCTCCACCATCCCGTCGGAGGCGAGCATCCAGATAACCGGCGATGGCACGCTGAAGGGCGAGCTGTTGGCGCGGCTGAGACAGGCCGCCGAGGTCCCTGTCATAAAAGAGTGAGCTCGTTCCCACGTTCGCCCTCATCGCCATAGGCCTTCGAGATGGTTTATTAATGGGCATGTTGTTTAGACATTTGTCCAGAAGGCACCGAGGCGATACTTATGTTGGATGAGCTCGACAAGCGCATCATAGAGGAGCTGTGCATTTCCAGCCAGGGCTCCTACCGCCAGATCGCGAAGAGGCTGGGGGTCCACCCCACCACTCTGATACAGAGGATCAAGAACCTGGAGGAGCAGGGCATCATCCTGGGCTATCGCGCCAATGTCGACTACCTCAAGCTCGGATATGAGTTCATGGCCCTGGTGCACATCTATGTGGAGGGAGACATACTGGACGTCCAGGGCAAGATCAAGGCCATGGACAGCGTGATCTGCATATTCGACGTCACGGGCGAATGCGACTCCATCGCCTGGGTGGCCTGCAAGGACCGTGACGAGTTCTCCGAGCTGATCAAGCGCATGCTGACGATACATGGGGTGCAGAAGACCAACACCTACGTCGTCCTGAACGTGATCAAGGACCCGTATCAGTTCATCCCGGAGCTCGATATCGGCGGCCCCGCGTGAACCAGGACCGATCTCTGGACCGCGGATGCGACGAGCCTGACCGAATGGTTTATCATAGCGACATTCGTTAGCACGCGAGACCCTGAGCACAGGGAGGAAATATAATGATGAGAACGCACACATGCGGAGAGCTTCGCCCCGACCACCTGGGACAAAAAGTCGTCATCGCAGGTTGGGTAAGGTTCTCCCGCGACCATGGCGGAGTGCTGTTCCTTGACCTCGCGGACGCCTATGGCACCACACAAGCGGTGTTCGATCCAGAGGCCATGAATGACAGCGCGGCCGTCGAGGGCTTGGAGAGTCTGTTCAAGACCTTCGGCCGGGAGTCTGTAATCTCGGTCCATGGCACCGTGCGAAATAGGGTGGAGGGAACGGAGGACGCACGCAACCCCACCGGGCAGGTGGAGGTGTTCATAGAGGGCGCCGAGCTGCTGAACCGCTCCCGGCCGCTGCCGTTCGAGGTGGCCGACCAGAAGGGTTCGATGCTGCCCGGGGAGGACCTCCGGCTGCGCTACCGTTACCTCGATCTTCGCCGGACCGAGATGTCCAACAACCTTCGCTTCCGTCACCGCGTCCTATCCTCCGTCCGCCGCCATCTTGACGGCGAGGGCTTCGTGGAGGTCGAGACGCCGATGCTGACCAGGAGCACGCCCGAAGGCGCGAGGGACTTCCTGGTCCCTTCGCGCATCTCTCCAGGCACCTTCTACGCGTTGCCGCAGTCGCCCCAGCTGTACAAGCAGATGCTGATGGTCGGCGGCCTCGACCGCTACTATCAGGTGGCGCGATGCTTCCGCGACGAGGATTCCCGCTCCGACCGGCAGCCGGAGTTCACCCAGATCGACGTGGAGATGTCGTTCGTGGACGAGAGCGACATCCAGGGCCACATAGAGCACATGCTGGCAAGCATGTGGAAGGACATCTACGGAAAGGAGCTGCCGATCCCGTTCCCCCGCGTGACCTTCTACGACGCGATGCACCGCTACGGCACCGACGCCCCGGACATCCGCTACGGGCTGGAGCTGAACGACGTCACAGACATCGCGGAGCGTTCCAACTATGAGATCTTCAACCGGGTGCTGTCCAAGGGCGGCAAGGTCGTCTGCATGAACGTCAGGGCCGAATACACGCATGCCACTGCGGCCGACGACACCATGGTCGGCCGCAGCGAGGTCGACAGGCTCATCGATTGGGCCAAGTCCCACGGCATGGGCGGTCTGACCTGGATGCGCATGACCGGAGGGGAGCTTGCATCCAACATCGTCAAGTACTTCCCGTCCGACGTCACCGCCGACCTGATCAAGAGGCTGGACGCCCGGGAGGGCGACCTCCTGCTGTTCCTGGCCGGCTCGGAGATCGCCGCCCTTAAGGCGGGCGGGGAGCTTCGCAGGAAGCTCGCCCGGGACCTCCAGCTGCTGGAAGGAAAGGACCACCAGTTCGTTTGGCTGGTCGGCTGTCCGCTGTTCCAGCGCGACCCGCTCACCGGCCAGCTGGAGACGTTCCACCACCCGTTCGTACGCCCCGACGGCTGTCTGGGGGAGGGTGGTGACGACACATGCGCCGGCGGCCGCTCCTACGACCTGGTGTTGAACGGCAGCGAGATCGGCAGCGGGTCGATGCGGTGCCACGACCCCGAGGTGCAGCGGCAGGTGTTCCGCCTGCTGGGCATGAGCGATGAGAAGATCGAGAGCGATTTCGGCTTCTTCCTGGAGGCACTATCTTACGGCGCCCCTCCCCACGGCGGCATCGCCCTGGGAGTGGACCGCCTCATATCTCTCATGCTGGGCTGCGACTCCATCCGCGAGGTCATCGCGTTCCCGAAGAACAAGAAGTTCCAGGGGCTCATGGACCGTTCCCCCGCCCCGGTGGAGGAGTCCAAGCTGGCCGAGCTTCAGCTCCTGTCCTTGGCAGGGGACGAGGACGAGTAGGCGGGTCGCCTCAAACCCTTTTCTCCAGCTCTTTTCTTATCGCCTCGGAGATCTCCTTGGACGCGTAGCGTCCGTGGGTCTCCTTCATGACCTGGCCGATCAGGAAGTTGGCCGCCCGCGGGTTGGAGCGGAAGTCCCTTACGACGTCTGGGTTCGAATCCACGAGGCGGGACACCAGCGGCCCGAGGTCTTCCGATGATGAGGGCTCCGCGGCTTCCGATCCCTTGCCTGCCAGGATGGCTATGCGCATCCTGGCCTCGGCGTCGGTGACCGCTCCGCTGCGGACATCGTCGATGATCGGGACGATGGTCTCCTCCAGCCGTCCGCCGTAACGCTCCTGAAGCTCCACCCATTGGGCCGAGATCGCTCCAAGCGTCCAGGTGGTGGCCGTTTCGCTGCCGGCCCGGCGGGCCAGCGCCTCGAACATGTCGGCAAGCTCCCAGGAGGTCAGGACGATCTGCCTCGCCGATGTCGGAGCGAGGCCGTACTCGGCCTCGAGCCGCGCGGCGCGGGCCAGGGGCGTCTCCGGAAGCTTCATGGCGCGGGCCATCGGCCCTATGGTGAAGGTGCCGAGGTCCGGCTCTCCGATGTAGCCGTAATCCTCCTCGAACTCCTTCTCCCTGGACGGCAGCGTGGTGCCCCGCTCCTCATCGAAGCGGCGCGTCTCCCGGCTGATCTTCTTTCCGGCGGCGAGCAGCTTGCTCTGCCTCTTGGCCTCGAACTTCAAGCCCTTCTCGATGCTCTTCAATCCGTTGATGTTCTTGATCTCCACGCGCTCCTCGCCCACCGAGATGTTGGCGTCCGCCCTCACCGTGGTCTCGTCGTTGGGGGACAGCCCGATGAGGCGGCGAAGCTCGATGAGCAGGTCGGTCAGGAACGCTCTCGCTTCCTCGGGAGAGGTAAGGTCGGGCGCGGTCACGATCTCCACCAGGGGAACGCCGGAACGGTTGTAGTCGACCAGCGCGACCTCCTCACCGGAGCGTCCGGCGCGCTTGATGCGGCCCGGGTCCTCCTCGATGTGGACCCTCCATATGCCTATCCTCCGCCCTCCGATGGTGAAGAAACCGTCCTTTCCCAGCGGGGTCTCGTACTGCGTGATCTGGAAGTTCTTGACCAGGTCAGGGTAGAAGTAGGTCTTGCGGGAGAACCAAACCTTCTCGTTGATGTCGCAGTTCAGGAACTTGGCGATGGACACGCCCATCTCCAGCGCCTTGCGGTTCAGCCTCGGCCTGGAGCCGGGGAACCCGAGGCATATCGGGCATACCGATGAGTTCACCTCGTCGCCCGACGTGGAGCAGGAGCAGAACAGCTTGCTGCGCGTAGGCAGCTGGACGTGGACCTCCAGGCCGATCCTCATGCTCTCCCCTCCGGCCGGCGGTATTCGAACCCGTTCTCCCATCGTTCGGCCAGGGAGAGCAGGCGCCCTTCCTCCCAGCGGGGAGCCACCAGCTGCATGCCTGCCGGGAGGCCGTCGATGTACGCGCACGGGATGGAGATGTGCGGCAGCCCGGCCAGGTTCGGCGGGCCGGTGAGGAAGTCGGCCTGGTACGCTTCCAGCACCGACATGCTCTCTATCTCGTCGAACCGAGGCGCCACGAACGGCATGGTCGGCGTCAGGACCGCATCGACGGAGCGGAACTGCTCCTCGTATTCTCGTATGATCAGCTCGCGGACCTGCAGCGCCTTGATGTAGTAGCGGTCGCGGAAGCCCACCATGCGGCAGAACGTTCCGAGCAGTATGCGCCGCTTGGCCTCCCTTCCGAGGCCTCTGGAGCGCACGCGCGAGAAGAACTCGTTGAAGCTCTGATCGGTCTCCTGTTCGATGTCCCCGTACCGCATGCCGCAGTATCGGGCGAGGTTGGTAGACGCTTCCGCGGTCGCCAGGATGTAATACGCCGACAGAGCGAACCGTAGCGCCGGCATGGCGCCCCTTCGCACCTCCACCCCCATCCGCTCCAGCCTTGCCACCGCGTCCTCGAACGCGGCCCGCATGCTGCCCGACAGCCCGGTCAATGCCTCCTCCGGCACCGCGACGGAGCGTATCTGTCCGCTCATGTCGAGGGGCGGCTGGACCTGGCTGGTGGGATCGAGCGGGTCCGGGCCGCTGATGGCCGGAAGGTACCGCCGTATCATGCCGGACGAAGCGCTCAGCAGCCCTATCTTGTCGAGGGAGTTGCCGTAATCGATGAGGCCCCACCGCGAGACCCGCCCGTAGGTGGGCGTCAGGCCGACGACGCCGCAGAAGCTGGCCGGGCAAGAGATGGAGCCGCCGGTCGACACCCCTACCGCGAGGTGCCCCTCCAGCATGCTGGCCGCGGCCGCCGCTCCTCCCGAGCTCCCCCCGCAGCTGCGCGCTGCATCGTACGGGTTGCGCGGCACCCCCGTGGCCGAGTTGGTGCTGAAGGAGCCGAACCCGAACTCGTCCATGTTGGTCTTCCCGATCAGCAGCCCGCCCGCTTGCCGCAGCCTCGCGACCGCCGTGGCATCGAAAGGAGGACGATATCCTTCCAGGATGCGGCTTCCGGCCCGGGCCTGGAAGTCGGAGGTGCACAGATTGTCCTTGGCGGAGAAGTGGAAGGCGTGCTCGACTTCATAGGCGAGAGGGTCTTCAAGCCGCTCAGCGAAGATGCGGTGCCTCTCATCCGCGTCCCGTACCGCCGCCAGCAGGTCCATGACGCTCATGCCAGGCGGGGCCCCCTCACCCATCCGTCCGCGGTCCTCATCTCCCTTCGCAGGCGGCCGGGGTCCGGGTAGGCCATCACCTCATCGTCCCTGAGCCGGTCCTCCACTGGCACGGGGTCCAGATTGAAGTCCTCTCCGGTCGGTGCTTCGTCGAGGACGGCGAACGCGGACAGGATGTCCTCCAGATCGGCGGCGTATATGCTAACCTCGTCATCTGTGAGGTCCAACCTCGACACCTTGGCGACCCTGCGGACAGTTCCCTCGTCCATGTAATGCCTCGGATAAACGCCCGATTATTATGGCCTGGCTATTTATTGCTTTGCCGATTCTCACCACGCCCTCGGCCGGATGGCCCCCGGGCAATAAGAAAACTTTTTGTAATCCACCGGGTTACATTCTCCGAGGTGCTCTGATGGAGGAAACCGAAAAGCTGATGAAGCAGGCATACCAGGCGCTGGCCGATGGAGACTATCCCAAGGCCCTGTCCAGGTTCGAGAAGGTCACCAAGACGGAGCCGTCCAATCCCGAGGGATGGTACGGCAAGGCGGAAGCAGGAGTGCTGGTCCCTAAGGTGAAGACCGAGGACATCCTTGAGGCGTACAAGAAGGCCGCCGAGCTGGACCCCAAGAATCCCATGTACCACAGTTCCATAGGCTCCTTCTGCGTGGAGGCCGGCCTGTTCAACGACGCTGAGGCCGCCTATAAGAAGGCCGCCGAGCTGGACCCCGACAACGCTCCCTACTACTACTCGGAGTTCGGGGTGGAGTATTTCCGCCGCGCCCCCGTGGTCATGGAGGCGTACATGGACGACAAGGGCGAGGAGATGGTGATGAAGAAATCGCTGAAGTATCTGCTCCTGGCTGTCGGCCTGGACGAGGAAGGCGCCCTGGAGCTCCTGCAGCGGAAGTAAGCATCCTCAAAGCAGGCCGAGCTCCTCCAGCCCCTCGATCACGCCCTCGGCGTGCTCTTTCCGGCTGACGTAGCTGGCCGCGGCCTTGGCGGCGGGCGAAGCGTTCGCCACCGCCACCGAGGCAGCGCATCGGCGGAACATGCTGGTGTCGTTGTCGGAGTCGCCGAACGCGGCCATCTCGCCGGCGCCCAGGCCGAGGATTGCCGCCATCTTTCCCACTCCCGCTCCTTTTCCGTGGCCCACGTTCATTATGTGTATGGCGAAGCCGGTTCGTTCTATCGTCAGCTCCCATCCTTCCAGCAGCTCTCTCATCCGCTCCAGGTCGGCCGAATTATCGACGGCGACCTCGGTGCGCCGCCATCGGTTGGTGAAGAGCTCCTTCACCTCCATTTCTTCCTGGAGCCTATGCAGCGCCTTCCGAGGCAGCTCCATGTCGAACAGTTCGATCACCTCGGTGCCGTGACACACGATCCCGCCGTTCTCGGCGACGACCGGCCCGTCCAACCCTATGTACGTGGACAGCGCATAGGCGATCGGCAGCACGTTGCCGGACACCAGGCACACGATCGTTCCGCGGTCCTGGACGCGGCGGAGCGCCTCCATCCCCCGCGTGCTGAGCACCCTGTTGCGGTCGGTCAGGGTGCCGTCGATGTCCACCGCGATCGCCTTGATGTCCATGTCTGGTCAGTAGGGCCCGGGGAGATAAATCACTATCCGGAAGCACGTCCGGTCGGAGGGGCCGATAGCTGGACCGCTTTCGAGGTGACGCATCGCATCAATAATCAAATTATATAATGCGTCGACGATACCCTAGCGATGGGAGTGGGAGAGGACGCGATATGCCGATTGCAGTCATGCCACTGCCGCGCGCAATGATTAAATCCAGCATGGTGCCACAGCAGGGTGGGAGGAAAGGCCGCCGAACGATCCATCGGATGGCCATAGGCCATCGCTACATCCAGTGAGCGAAATCACGGAGCATCCGAAAATGATTAGCACCGAGCGCAGAAAGAACGGGAAGGGCGGACCGGCCGACGATGAGGTAAAGGTCCTCCTGGTAGAGGACAATCCAGGCGATGTCGGGCTGATGAGGGCGAACCTTGAGGACTCCCAGAACCTGAAATCGGCGATATTGAGCGCCGATCGCCTGCAGAAGGCGGTGGAGATGGTCCCGGCCGTGCTGCCAGACATCATACTCCTCGACCTTGGCCTGCCGGATTCGTCCGGCCTCGATACCGTGGAGGGAATGATCAAGGCAGCGGGATCGATCCCCATCATCGTTCTGACAGGCTACTCCGATGAGAACCTGGGCATGGAGGCGGTGAGGAAGGGAGCGCAGGACTACCTGGTGAAGGGAAAGGTGGACACCGCCACCCTGGAGCGCACGATACGTTACTCGATACAGAGGCGCAAGGCGCTGGAGGAGCTTCGGGAGAGCAATCAGCGATACCACAGCCTCTTCAACGATAACCATGCCGTCATGCTGATGATCGATTCGGTGCACGGGGACATCGTCGACGTGAACGAGGCGGCGGTGGACTTCTACAGCTATCCGAGGGAGCGGTTCACCACCCTCAACATCACCGACCTGGTGTCCCTTCCATCCGCTCAGGTGTTCGAGGTATTGGGCAGGGCGGCCTCCAAGGACCAGCAGCACTCGTTCCTCCAGCACCTGCTCTCCGACGGCTCGGCCCGCGACGTCGAGGTGTTCAGCGGCCCTATCAACATCCATGGCAGGGTGATACTCTATGCCATCGTCCATGACATCACTGAACGTAAGAGGGCCGAGGAGGCAAGGGAACGACTGACCCTGGAGCTCGCCCAGCAACATGATCTGCTGCAGGCGGTCATCGACAACTCCACCTACGGCATCATGGTGGTGAGCCGGTCGGACCTGGTGGCGAGGCTGTCCAACACCGCGATGCTCGGCATCCTGGGGACGACCTCGGAGGGAACGGTCGGCCGTCCGCTCACCGAGCTGCCCTTCCTGAGCAAGGGAGAAGGTCCTTGCCTGCTAGATCTGGTGGAGAGGGCCATAAAAGGCGACGTGACGGTGATCGAGAAGGAATTGGACGACACACACATGGTCGGCGGGAAACTGACGTTCTGGCAGGTCGCGGCGATACCGCTTCCCGGCCCGGTGGACACCGGAAACATCCTGCTAATGGTCCAGGACGTGACCGAGTCGGTCATGGGGAGGCGGAGGATAGAAGAGCTGGCGGCCCGTGCGGATTCCGAGCGCAGGAGGCTGCAGACGATCCTGGACAACCTACCGGTGGGCGTCATAGTCGCCGACCGGGCGGGGAAGGTCCAGCAGCGCAACAACATCGTGGACATCATCTGGGGAGGGCGCACGTCACACAACAAAGCGGTCGGCGATCTCAGAGAGTCGAGAGGATGGTGGGCCGACACCGGCATGACGGTGCGATCGGGGGAATGGCCCCTTTCCCGGGCCGTGAAATCCGGCGACACCGTGGTGGGGGGAGTGATCGACATCCAGCGCCTGGATGGGACCAGGGGGACCATTATATCGTCGGCCGCTCCCATCCGCGACGCCGATGGCAAGATCATCGGGGGCGTGGAGGTCGTTCAGGACATCACCAGGCAGAGGAAGCTGGAGCACGATGCCATCGAGGCGAAGGAGCAGGCCGAGCTGTACATCGACCTGCTGTCCCATGACATCAGCAATATGAACGCCTCCATCAAAGGCTACCTGGAACTTGCGTTGGAGAAGATGGACATCGAGGAGAAGAACAAGCAATATTTCACCAAGCCGATGGACATCATCGAGACCAGCAACCGGCTGATCGAGAACGTTCGGAAGATCCAGCAGGTGGAGGGCCATGAGGCCAAGCACGGCATGATCGACATCGGCTGGCTGCTGGAGGACGTTCGCGCGGAGGCGGAGAAGTTCCCTGGCCGCGAGGTCAGGATCAGCTACAAGACCACCATCAAGAAGTTTGTCATCGCCAGCGAACTGCTGAGGGACGTGTTCGACAACCTCATAACCAACGCCATCAAACATTCCACCGGTCCGGTGGAGATCTCCATATTCCTGGCCAAGATGTTCGAGAACGGTAGGGAGTACTACAAGGTGTCGGTGGAGGACGACGGCCCCGGCATCCCAGACGAAATGAAGAGCAAGCTGTTCCAGCGCAAGCAGAGAGGACGGTCGAAGACCGCCGGCAGCGGCCTGGGCCTGTTCCTGGTGAGGAAGCTGGTGGAGGACTTCCAGGGCAGGGTGTGGGTGGAGGACCGTGTTCCGGGGGACCACACCCGGGGGGCGAAGTTCGTGGTCCTGTTGCCCGCGGTCACGGTCGACGGCCGCGGGCAGGTGGCACTTTAAGCCGGCTCACGCGCCGGAGCGTATGTCGCCCAGCGTGGTCACGCGCTCGGCGAAGGCATTGTGCTTGTGGATGGACTCCTCGCTCTCGCTGCGCGCGGTGACGAGTGTTTCGTCCGGAAGGTCAGGATACCGCTCCAGCACCTTCGCCAGGATGGTGCGGACCACGTCCTCCACGAACTTGGGCTCGCGGTGGGCTTGCAACACCACCTTGGCCTCGTCGCTCCTCTTCAGCACCTCATAGGTGGGGCTGCTGAACGATGCCTCCACGATCTCGATCAGGTCGTTGGCCTCGACATCGAGGCTCTCCGGGACCTCCATCAGGACGGAGGATATGTTACGCTGATTGTGAGATATGACCGGAAGGCTGTCGTCCATGGTGACGTTGGTACCGTACTGCTCCCTGACGGTCTCCATGGCGCAGGGGCAGGCGGTCATGCCGATGACCTCGACCCCGATCATCTTCTTGAGGACATCGGAGTTGCGGCTCACCGCCTGGGCCATGATCTTGAACGCCTCCAGGTTGGTCTTGCCGCTGGGGCCGGGGCGCTCCATGAAATAGTCGGCGGTCACGCGCACCTCGGCGTAGGTGCAATACTCGTGCTTCTCCCGCAGTGAGCGGCACAGCTCGGCCGCGAAGACCTCGATGCCGGGGATGCCGGAACGCAATCCTTCCTCCACTGCCTCGTTGATCGCCTCGAGGTTCCTCGACAGGTGAGAGCCCTTCTGGGTGGACGGAAGGTCCACGTACACATCGATGGTGCAGAAGAGCGTGTTAATCGTATCTCCTCTTACCACCTTTACCGGTTTCTTGACACTCGTAACGCCGACCCGGGTCAACATGAACCCCTTGGTCAGGCGACGGTTCTGAACGTCAGCTGCAGCCTGCATGTCCATCACTTTGATATCGGCCATCCAAAATCCTCCTCCTGAATAAAGATATTTTGACACTACCACGATTTAAATCGTGGGATTCGAGGTCACCGTCGTTCACGGCGTTGCCTCCCGAGGGGTATCAATGCGCCCTTCACATACATCTCTGTCTGCATGCGATCGACCAACGCTTTCCTCGATCGAGGGGCGCAACGCGATATTGAACGACGCGTTGACGTCGGCATGGTCAACGTGCCCGCACGAGCACGTGAAGTCCTTGCCGTTCCTGGCGCCTAAGAGACCGCATCTTGAGCATTCCTGGCTCGTGTACTGCGGTGCGACGTAGGCGACCGATACTCCATTCAGCTTGGCCTTGTACTCTATCATCTGTTGCAGCTGAAAGAACGACCAACTGTTAAGAGAGTAGCGGAACGACACGGCTTGCTTGCGGTTATTCCGTATTCCGTCCAGTTGTTCCATTTTTATGCCGCAAGCGTTCTGGACAGCGATATCAACTATCTTCTTCGACACCTTATGATTGGTGTCTCTGACCATCTGGCTCTCACGTTGTTTTATCTTCTTGACCTCCTTGTATCTACATTGTTTCTGCAATCTCCTCCTCATTTCCTTGTATTTTTCATGAACATGCTGGCATTGTTTTCCAAGCTTCCAGACCTTGCCGGTCGCAGGGTTAGCGGCAACGGCGATGTGGCCGGTAGTATTGCGGTCGATGCCGATGAAGCTCTGTACGCTCATCAATGGCGGTTCGGGAACGGTCATGGTGATAAAGGCGTACTCGCCGTTCAGTTCCATTTGGTTTATCTTTTCGAATGATAGTAAATAGCTAGCGTCCATTGCCAGCTTGAGACACGGCACTCTGATGATGCGAGTCTCTGAATCATACTTGATCCCTTGACCCGGAACTATCAGAACGATGTTCTTTACGGCCCTTATACTCCGATTGTTGCCATACTTCCTGAGAATCTGATTGGCTATAATCGATTTAAGACCGAAGTGTCTTACGTCGGCCGAGCTGCGGGAACGGTGCTCGACGGCGTACTCGGCTACCTGTCTGGCCTTCGCCAGCTCAATGCTGAGATCTCTGTTATGCTTGAGCTTGACGGTCAGGAGCATCCGAACGCTTGACAGAGTACTATATTAAACGTGTTGCGGGGAGGTCACCGAACGTACTCATGTCGTGACCATCCCGCGATCGTAATAGTGTGTTCTCTCGCCTACGTTCGATAAACATCATTCATAGCTCGATAAGCTCATACTTCCTGGAACCCAGGCCAAGCTCTTCCGCGTACCGCAGCTGGGCGGTCCAATCGACATCGACCAGCGCCCTGATCTTGTCCTCTCCCGGAGCGAGGTGGTGCGAGAGCTGCGTTCCCTCCAGCCCCCCGGCCCGGTTGACCAGGTCGGCCGCGGCCTGGTCGATGGCCACCGGGTCCAGCGATGCCAGGATGCCGATGTCCGGCACCACCGGCAGGTCCGACCATCCGGGGCAGTCGCAGTGCGGCGTGACGTCGACGACAAATGTCATGTACCCCACCCGGCCCTTCTTGCCCTCCAGGATGCCGTAGCAGTACTCCACGATTTTCTCCTGGATGTCGATCAGGCTCTGGGGGTCCTGAGGGCCGATGGCATCGCAGGGGCAGGCCACCCAGCACTCCCCGCAGCCGGTGCAGCGTTCGGTGTCTATAACGGCCTTCTTATCCACGTCGATGGCCGACTGCGGACAGGATTGGGCGCAGATGCCGCATCCGGTGCAACGGTCCTCATCGACCGCCGGATGGGCCAGCTTGTGCATCTCCAGCTTGCCGGCCCTGGAGCCGAAGCCCATGCCCAGGTTCTTGAGGGCGCCCCCGAAGCCGGTCATGGCATGGCCCTTGAAATGCGACACCACGAGGATGGAGGAGGCGTGGTGCGCGGCCGCCCCGAACTTGACCGTTCGGCAGTGCTTGAGGTCGACCTCCACCTCCACCTCGTCCTTGCCCAGCAGCCCGTCGGCGATGATGGCCGGGGCGTCGATGACGGGGTACGTGTAGCCGTGGCGGACCGCCGCGATCAGATGGTCCACAGCATTGCTCCTCCCTCCCAGATAGAGGGTGTTGGAGTCGGTGAGGAACGGCTTTCCTCCTCCCTGGCGGATCATGTCGACCACCGCGCCGACGAACTGGGGGCGCAGGAAGGTGGTGCTGCCCGGCTCGCCGAAGTGGGTCTTCACCGCCACCAGGTCCTCATTTCCGAAAGTGCTGCCAAGCCCGGCCTCTTCGAACAGTCTTCGAATCTTGGATGGAACGTTCTGCGACTGCCTGTCAGCCCGCAGGCCCGCAAAGTATACCTTGGACATGTTATCGTTCTGGTAGTGCGGCGATGGCTGATGAACCTTGCTAACCCACTCCTTTCGATACCACGATACTCATAAATATGTCAAGCAAAATCGAGCGGCAATGATCTGCGGAGCGGATGAGGCGGGGCGAGGTCCCGTTCTCGGTCCCTTGGTCGTCGCGGCAGTGATGGTCGAGGATGACCTCTCTCTCCGACAGCTCAGGGTGAAGGATTCCAAGCTGCTTACCTCGGCCAGGAGGGAGGAGCTCTACGATGGGATCATGGCCGTCGCCCGGGTCGAGGTGTCGGTAGCATCGCCGGAGGAGATCGATGCCCGGGGAGAAGGGTCCCTGAACGAACTGGAGGTGCAGCACTTCGCGGCTGTCATCGATCGGCTCGCTCCCCATAAGGTGTTCGTCGACGCGGCCGACGTGGTGGCGGAAAGGTTCGGCCAAAACATCCTTTCCCTGCTCCGATGCCAGCCTGACATGGTCAGCTGCCACCGGGCCGATTCCCTGTATCCAGTGGTCTCAGCGGCGTCCATCGTCGCCAAGGTGGTGCGGGACCGGGCGGTGCGCTCCATAGGGGAGGAGCTGGGGGAAAACATCGGCTCCGGGTATCCCACCGATCCCGCGACCATGGCCTTCCTGGAGCGCTGGACCAGAACGAACGGCGACCTTCCGCCATACACCCGCCGGTCGTGGGCGACCGCCAAGAAAATGTATTCGATATGCAAGATGTCAAATCTAGACGAATGGATGGAATGACCATGACTGTTGAACCTCTCCTGCGGGACCTGATAGAAAAATTCAATGAAAAATCCGACAACGACAAAGCGCTCCGTGCTGAGCTGGAGGGCATGGACAAGAAGGTCATGCTGGACCTCGGCAGTGAGGTGTACAATTTTCATCTGCACGATCGCAAGGCCCAGGACTTCAAGGAGGGCCGATTGGAGAACGCCGACCTGACCATGACGTCCGACCCGGAGACCATCCAGGGGATCATCGAAGGGAAGATCAAGCCCATGAAGGCCTTCGCCCTGAGAAAGGTTCGGATAAAGGGAGATCTCAACGACGTGCTGCGCCTGAGGAAGCTGTTCTGAACGCCATCATCCTGGGCTGATGGCGGCTTCGGACCTCGAGGCCTTCAACACCGGCCTTCTCCGAGGCCGCTCAGTGCATCCTCTTTCTCAGAAGATAGGTCTCGGCAAGTTTCCGCTGGGAGCTCTGAAGCGTCTCGTACAGCGTCGACTGGCTGATGCCTATCCTTTTGGCCAGCTCCCTTCCCGTTACCCGGCGCGGATAGTCATAATAACCCATCTCCAGCGCCTTTTCCATCACCCGCTCCTGCCGTTTGGTCAGGATATTGAAGTCGTTTATCTGGCGCTTCCTTCGCAGGCTGACAACGCAGCCCGCCTCCTTCAGGTCGCTGACCAGCCCCCGCAGGTCCGCCTCGTCGGCGGCCATGAGACGCCACTCCACCGCTCCCTGCGTGAGCGTCCTCGCCCCTATGACGTAGATGTTGGTTCTCTGCAGTGCCTTGCCCATCATCCACCTGGTGACCGTGATGTTGCCGAGGATGGCGTCCTCGCTCTCCTCGGAGATGATGAGCTCGGTGGTGTCAGGGTGGCGCGCGATCTCCTCTAGGACCGCCTCCTTGGTGGTCCCCTCCAGCCGGAACTCCACCAGGCTGCTTATGGTGCCGTCCTGCCCCATCGCGCTCTCGACGATGCGGATGGGCACCTTCAGCTTCTTCGAGATGTCGATGGCCCAGCTCTCCAGGGGCTTCACCACTATGGTCGATTCCAGCACGTCAACGCACCTGCGAGGTCATGCCGTTATCATTCCTTACAGCTTTGAAAGTTTGTTGGCATGGAGAATTATTGCGATAAACGGTTTGAAGGGCGGGGTCGGCCCCGCCCCATGCCTTCTGTTGCATCAGGCATTCTCGCCGTCAGCGCCAGCCTTGCCCGCCGCGATCCAGGAGTCGACCTTGTCACGGTTGGCGTCGATCCACTTCTGGGCTGCCTCCTTCTCGTCCATGTCGTTAGCGAAGATGTCCGCCATGACCGACTGGCAGTCATCCTGGGTCCAGTTGAATGCCGAGATGATGGCGTACGCTCCGGGGTTGTCCTCGGCGAAGCCGGTGCGGGCCATCGTTTCTACGACCTCCGCGCCGCCGTAGACCTCCTCGGGGTCATCCAGGTACGCCATGTCCCACTCGGAGAACGCCCAGTGGGGGGACCACAGCGTCACCGCGATCCACTCCTCGGCCGCATAGGCGCTCTTCAGCTCGGCGAGCATTCCGCCGCTGCTGCTGGTCTGCACCGTGAACCCGTCGAGAGCGTACTCGTCGACGGCCCTCTCGGTGGCCATGACGACGCCGGCGCCCGGCTCGATGCCGACGATGCGGCTGTCGAACTCGGCGGCGTGGTCCCTCATGTCAGCTATGGTGTGCACTCCGGCATCATAGACGTACTTCGGGACCGCCATGCCGATCTTGCAGCCCTCCAGGTTCACGCCGGCCCGATCGAGCTTGTCGCTATACTTCTCCAGGTAGCTGGCATGGGTGACCGGCAGCCAAGCGGACGTCGTGAAGTCCAAGCCTCCCTGGGACAGCCCCTGGTATAGAGGTCCGGCGTCCGTCGAGACCATCTTGACGTCGTAGCCCGCTTCCTCGAGCACGAGGGTCAGGACGTTGGTGCTGGCGACCTCGCCATCCCACGTCACATATCCGAACTGCAGTTCCTTGTCTTGGGCTTCACCGCTGCCGGTGAGGCCAACAGCCGCAACGACGACCACGATCACCACGATCGCCGCCACCGCTGCGAGTATCTTCTTGTTCTTTACCATATAAATTCCTCTTACATGTTCCGGAGCGGCCGCAGACGGCCGCTCCTTCACCTTGATGGCCGTCCGCCTCCGATGTTCTGGGATATCCTGTCCAGGATGACCGCGATGATCACGATGGCCAGTCCGGCCTCGAACCCCATCGCCACGTCGATCCTCTGGATCGACACCAGGACGTTGTAGCCCAGCCCCTGCGCCCCGATCATGGAGGCGATGACCACCATGGACAGGGACAGCATGACGCACTGATTGATGCCCGCCCGGATGGTGGGCATCGCTACCGGCAGCTGTACGTAGGACAGCTTCTGCAGCTTCGAGCTGCCGAACGAGTCGGCGACCTCGTTGAGCTCCTTAGGCACCTGCTTTATCCCCAGGCTGGTCAGGCGCACCACCGGGGGGATGGCGAATACCACCGTGGCGATCATTCCGGGCACGTTGCCGAGGCCGAAGAAGATGACCACCGGGATCAGGTAGACGAAGGACGGCATGGTCTGCATGAAGTCCAGGAACACCTTGGTGACCGCCTCCACCCGCTCATTGCGGGCTGACATGATGCCCAGCGGTATGCCGAGCAGGACAGCGGTGCCGGCAGCCACCAGCACCAGGGAGAGGGTCTCCATGGACTGCCCCCACAATCCCATGTTGTCGATGAGCAGCAGCCCGATCGCCACGCCCAATGTCAGTAGCAACTTTCTGGTCAGCAGAATGGTGATCGCTGCGACGACTATGATGAACAGCAGGGCGGGAAAGGCTTCCAAGATCCCTGCGACCGTTTTGAGCAGCCAGTCCAGGAAATCGGAGATGATGCCGAGCAGAAAGCTCAGATTGAGAGCTATCCAGTCGACCAGCGTCTCGGCCCACTCGCCCAGCGGGATGCCCCCGCTCATGCCGGCACCTCCTCCGGCGTGTTGCCGTTGGCGGGCCGGACCTTGTCCATGACCGAGCCAGGATAGATCACGCCCATCAGCATGCCACCGTCATCGAGCACCGGTATGGGGTAGTCGGTCTCCACCAGGATGGTGATCAGGTCCTCCACCATGGTCCCCGGCGTTACTGTCAGGACATCCGCCCTGACCGCTTCGGATAGAGGAGATGACCGCTCCAGCGCCTTGAGCAGGTCCTCTGCCTTTACCAGGCCGATGAAGCGTTTGTCCTTCTCCACCACGAATCCCGTGACCTGGTCAGAGTCGTCCAGCATCCTCAGGGCGGTGCGGGGTCCGGTCCTCAGGGGGATCACCACTTCTGGCTTCCTCATCAGGCTCTCGCATGTCATGACCTTGGAGCGGTCGATGCCGTTCAGGAAGCTGGCCACGTAGTCGTCGGCCGGATTGGTCAGGATCTCCTCGGGAGTGCCGACCTGTACGATCTGTCCGTCCTTCATGATGGCTATGCGGTTGCCGAGTCTCAACGCCTCATCCAGATCATGGGTCACGAACACTATGGTCTTTCCAAGCTTGTCGTGGAGGTCCAGGAGTTCGTCCTGCATGCTCCTCCGGATGAGCGGGTCCAGCGCACTGAATGCCTCGTCCATCAGGAGGATCCCGGGATCGTTGGCGAGCGCCCGGGCCAGGCCGACCCTCTGCTTCATCCCACCGCTTAGCTGGGATGGCAATGACGACTCGTAGCCCTTCAGGCCTACCAGCTCGATCATGCTCATCGCCTTGGCATGCCTCTGTTCGAGCGGCATGCCCCTGACCTCGAGCCCATAGGCGACATTGTCCAGGATGGTCCGGTGAGGCAGAAGCCCAAAGTTCTGGAACACCATCCCCAGGTGAAGCCGGCGGAAGTTGAGCAGCCCCCTGTCATCTAGCTTCCTTATGTCGACGCCGTTGACAAGGATGCTTCCGGCGGTAGGCTCCACGAGCCGGTTGAGACACCTCAGCATCGTGGATTTTCCGGAGCCGGACAGCCCCATCACTACGAAAATCTCGCCCTCGCGAACATCCAGGTCGATATCCTTCAGCCCTACCACCGAACCGGTCCGCTCCAGCACCTGTTGTTTGCTCGCCCCGCCCTCCTGCAGCTTGATGGCCGCCTGGGGCTTGGGCCCGAATATTTTGGTCAGTCCTCTTATCGAGATCACGTTCTCGGGGGGCGCGCCTTCCGGGTTCGCATCGTTCATGAGCTTCGAAGGACCATCGGCCCCCGCGCCGGGCTGGCCAGCATATGCCGAGACCTGAAGTTCCCGCCCCCACCTTCTTACCGGCAAGAAAAGGCTGTCCAAATGGTCGGATAGGCCGGACTCGATGCGAGCGAGCGTGTCCTTAGCTGCGCTGATGTTGAATAGCATGTTCTGTTCTCCATTGCGTTCTCTGGGCGCACCGTCAGGAACAGCATGACCAGTTATCGGCGCCCGATGTACGTCCGTTCGAAAACAAACAGAACGCTAAGTTTCAATTACGGTATCTATTAAGTAGATTTACCCGAAACTTTTTTCTAAAAATGAGGATATTTTATATGACAATTATATTCATCAAACACTAAGCAACTTCATCTGGCTCGTGCAGTAGTAGCATCCTCGCGGCAATTCTTATCTGAACGGCCGGAGGAATCGATCATGCTCGTATAAGCATGCGCCAGGGATATTGGCTCTCGGAAGCTTTATTAAGGCAATCGCATTAGTGGTGCTTACATAGCGGGGTGGGGTAGCCAGGACATCCCGTCGGGCTCATAACCCGGAGACCGGTCGTTCAAATCGACCCCCCGCTACTCTTTTATTCTTCTATCTATAACTCAATCATCCGGAGCGGCCTGTCCTTCATGACCCCGATGGATATCGTCGAGATCATCGCCTGGATCATTGCTGGATTCGGGATCATCGTCATCATTCTGGCCAGCTTCGACGCCTTTATCCGCCTGGCCTGGACGCACCTGATCCAACGGGCCTCCGACTCCCATCGGAGGCTGGACCTCGTCATGATCAGGGAGAAGCTGACCAGCCGGCTCATCTTCGGTCTGGACTTCCTGATCGCCAGCGACATCGTGCTCAGCGTTCTGGTTCCCAATCTGGAGGAGATCCTCCGGCTTGGCGGCATTGTGCTCATCCGGGTGGTCCTCACATTCCTCATCAGCAAGGAGACGCAGGAGCTGGAGAGAAGGCAGGAGCGGGAGATGCAGCACGACCATATCTAGGCGAACGGTGAGCGTGAAATAATATAAGCAACGAGCGAGCTTGCAGGCCGATGCGTTCGAGGGTGGAAGCGCTCATCATCGGCGGAGGGGCCACCGGCACCGGCATAGCCAGGGACCTCGCCATGAGAGGTGCCGAGGTCATGCTGGTCGAGGCGGGGGACTTCGCCGCCGGCGCCACCGGGGCCAACCATGGCATGCTCCACAGCGGCGCGAGGTATGCCGTCACCGACCCGGTCTCGGCAAGGGAATGCGCCGAGGAGGGAGCGGTGCTCAAGCGCATCGCCCGATTCTGCATCGAGGACACCGGCGGCCTGTTCGTTTCGGCTAGCAGGGACGATGCCGAATATGTGGACCGCTTCCTCCCGGCCTGCGGCAGGGCCGGGATCAGGGCGGAGGAGATCGACACCAGGGAGGCGCGGGAGATCGAGCCCTGCCTGGACGCGGGGATCAAGGCAGCGGTCAAGGTCCCGGACGCGTCCATCGATCCGTTCTTCCTCGCGCTGGGCAACGTCAGCTCGGCGCGCCGCCATGGCGCCACGGTGCTGAACCACAGCCCGGTGCGGAGGATCCGCCGCATCGACGGCGGCTTCGAAGCGGTCATCGGCCGCGGGGGAAGGGAGCGGAGGGTCGCTGCGGACGTGGTGATCAACGCCGCCGGCGCCTGGGCCGGGGAGGTCGCAGCCATGCTGGGCGTCAGCATCCCGCTCTGCATCGACAAGGGCACCCTGGTAGTGTTCAACGGCCGCCTGGTAAACCGCCTGGTCAACCGGCTGCGGCCGCCGTCCGACGGCGACATACTCGTTCCTCATCGCACCGCCACCATTCTCGGCACGACCTCGTCGGCCGGCGCTGCGGGAGATCGGGCGACCAGCGCGGAAGTGGAGCGCCTGATCGCCGAGGCCGAGGCCGTTCTGCCGGGCATCAAAGAAGCGAGAGCGGTCCGCGCTTACGCCGGGGCCCGCCCGCTTCTAGGCGGCGGCAGCGCCGGCCGAGGTGCTTCCAGAACGTTCCAGGTTATCGACCACGCCTGCGACGGCGTCGACGGCCTGATCAGCGTGGCGGGTGGCAAGCTGACTACCTTCCGCCTCATGGCAGAGAGGACATCGGACGCGGTGATGGAGAAGCTGGGCCGGGCGGCGAGCTGCCGCACCGCCGACGAGGAGATCGAGCCGTTCGATGATGCGCCGTCGAGCGACTTCGACCTCGAGGCGATGCGCTATCGCCATGGGGCCAGCACAGCGGCCCTATCGCCGTTCTCGACGGTCCCGGGGTGCGGGTGCGAGGCCGTCACCCGAGGCGAGATGGAGCACTATGCGTCGTCGCCGGACGTCAGCGACATCGGCGACCTCATGCGGCGCACGCGGGCCGGGATGGGCTACTGCCAGGCAGGGCTGTGCGCGGTGAACATGGCCTCGGCCATGGACCAGGGGGCGAGGGAGTTGCAGCGTTACTATGGCGAACGGTGGAGGGGCGTGGAGCCCGTCCTGTTCGGAGAGCAGCTCCGTCAGGAGATGTTCAAGGCCCACCTCCTGAAGGCGTACGGCATCGATCACACGGAGGAAGGCCGATGAGCCTTCCCGATGTGGACGCCGACGTGCTGGTGGCCGGCGGAGGGGCGGCCGGCCTCACCGCCGCCACCCGGCTGGCGCTGGATGGCAGGAGCGTCACCGTCATATCGTCCGCGACGCCGGCGACCGCGCTCTCCACCGGCAGGATGCTCCTCGATCCCGAGCAGCTGGAAGCGGTGGAGTGGGCCTCCTTCTTTCTGGCCCAGTTCCGCCGGCAGGGCGCTTACTACGTCATGTCCAAGAGGCCGGTGAACGCCCTGACCAACTTTGGCACCGCCATGAAGCAATCGCTGACCAGCCCGCTGTTCGACTGGACCACCCGCGACCGGGACGTGGCGGTCGTCGGCCTGGTCGGGAACGAGGACCTCGATCCAGACCTCGTCAGCCGGGAGATCGGGCGGTCACACCGCGCCCGGCCCCGCCCCTACTGGTTCTCCCCTTCATTCTCGCCGGAGCTGGACCGCGACCGCTTCGCCGAAGAGCTCGGGAGCGTTCTGATGAACGATGTGGCAGAAAGCACCATTGTACTGCCGCCGCTGCCGCAGCGATCGCCGTACGATCTTCTGGCCGAGCTGAGGAAGCGCTCGGGCAAACGCATAGTCGAGGCGGCGACGCCGCTCTCGTGGCCGGGCCGCCGGTTCCAGGCGCTGATGGAAGGGACCGCCGCGAGGCTGGGCGTCACGGTCCTCAAGGACCGCCGGCTCATGTCGCTGGACATTGACGGAAGGGAGGCTGCCGGCGCCCTGCTGTCCTCGGGAGGAAGGACTCAGAAGGCGAGATTCAATGCTCTGGTGCTAGCCACCGGCGGCGTCCCGTCGGGAGGTCTGGACGTGGAAGGCCGCAACGTCATCGATCCCCTTCGCCTGTTCAAGACCTCCTCCGCTCCGTCGCCGGGCGTTGCATCACATCGCCTACGCTCCGCCCTCTCGACCGGCATCGCGACAAGAAAGGGCAAAGCGGTCACGCTGCAGGGCGGTTCGCTTCGCAACGTCGTGGTGGCAGGCTCTCTCGCCAAGGGGATGTCGTACCCGCTCGGCCGCGGACTGGGGGACGTCGTGGTGCATGCATGGAAGGCGGCGCTCGCCGTGGAGGAGGTCCTGTGATGCTGCATCCCGAGAACAGATGCATCAAGTGCGGCGCCTGCCAGAGCGTGTGCCCCGTACTTCGATTGGAAGGACGCGAAACGTTCCCGGGGCCGCGCCGCCTTGCTGTGGAGGCCTCACGATTCTCGCGAGAAAGCTCGACGTTGTCCTCTCCGCTGGAGATGTGCACCTCCTGCGCGCAGTGCGAGTCGGCCTGCCCGTCAAGGCTGCCCCTCACCGATGCGGTGATGCTCATGCGCGTCCGTCATGGCGCCCGCAGCGAGGGCGGCGATCGCATGCTGCGCAATTCTCGTCAGTTCGGCCGCACCATCGCGCCAGTGTCGAGGATGAGGGCGCCATCGGAAGGCTCCACCCTGTTCTTCCCCGGCTGCGTCGGGGAGGCGAGGACTGCATCCTCCGTCCAGGCGGCGATCGACCTGCTGCTCTCCACCGGCGACCGGACCTATGTCCCGGACGGCTGGTCCTGCTGCGGCTCCCCGCTGGAGAAGATCGGGGAGAGGAGGGAGGCAGAGAGGCTTCGAAGCATCAACGCTCCGCTGCTGGAAGCGGCCGAGGCGGTCGTCACCGCATGCCCCGGCTGCGCCGTCCAGTTGCGCCGGTCGAACGGAGTGGAGGCGCTCCATGTGCTCGAATATCTGTACGAGTCGATCACCCCGGCGCGGCTAAGGCTGCGCTCATCACGCCTCCTTACCGTGGCGCTGCACTCCCCATGCCATCTGCTCCGGACGGTCGGCCCTCACACCATCGACTATGCCCGCGAACTGCTCGCCTCCGTTCCCGGCCTGAGGGTGGTGGACATGGACGACGAAGGATGCTGCGGCGGAGGGGGCGGGGTGGCCTCGGCGCGGCCGGACCTGGCATTGAGGATGGCGCGGCGGAGGGTCGACAGCGCCGCGCGGGCCGGAGCGGAGGTGCTCCTGGCCCCCTGCCCCTTCTGCGTCGTCAACCTCGGCCGCGCCGGTGGTGTGGAGGTTCGCGAGCTGACATCGTTCCTCGCATCTCTTTCGGAGAGCCGGTCATAACGAATAAATAGGGAGACAACGTCGATGACGCATTGAACACTGAAAAGCCCCAATGCTTCTCATGCCTGTACATGGACAGGCGGCCCGAGTCGGGCATGAACGCCGGTCTGATATTCTGTCAGAAGAAGAAACTGGTCCTCCGGCCCAAGGCGGAGTGCCCCATCTATGTGAGGGCGACCGTCCAGAACCGGGAAAGCTTCAACGCCTCGATCTACGGGACCATGGCTGCCGAAGAGATGGAGTGAAGTTCACTCCACCTTCCGGATATCGAACGGCGTCCACTTCGAAGACGTGACGCACCCCCTCATGTTGCGAATTCGCATGCGGCGGTGCAGGTTCTCGTCGAACTTCAGCTCCATCACCCCATCGGAGATGGCCATAAGGTGGTTCACCGTCCTCTCGTCGTGAACGCCCTCGTTGACGGTGAAGATCGCGGTGCTGAGATCGTTGTGTATCCGAGATGACGATATCTGTACGAACTTCAGCACCACATTGGCCTGGTTGTACAGGAACAGCGTGGACAGCGAATGCATGATGATCCTCAGCGGACGCTCGGCATCGGAGGCCATGGCGGATATGTTGAACATGATGCCCTCCAGGTCGGAGCACCTCTTGATGTCGGTGCCCTGGCACGCGGTGCGGCCGTCCATCGAGCCCAGCAGCGACGAGTGATAGTCGATGATGCACAGATGTTCGTTCCTCTGTTCTTCGCTCACTCCGAACGCGCTCATCACTTCGATCAGATCGGCCGGTAGCAGGTCCACCGCGATGAAGACCACCCTGTCGCCGCCGTCCATCCATTCCTTGGCGATCGATACTGCCACTTCCAGCATGCCTATGCCGGGGCTTCCTACCATGAGCGTCGCTGAACTATCGGGAAAAGCATCCTTTAGCATGTCATCACCTCATAGGATGGGCGTCAGGCTCACTCCCCCGCCCACCTCCCTCGGCTCGAAGTGCCATGTGTAGCACTCGGTGAACGGTTCCTCTCCATACATCAGCACCGTGCCGCCCACCCGGTCCACCCTCAGCCTGGTGGATGCCAGATCCGCCATGCGTCCGATCGAGCCGACCGAGGGAGGCGCCAGGGCGACGAAGATCCCCTGGTTCCGCCTCACCATCGCAAGGAAGTCCATGAGCTGATCGCTCAGCTCGCTGCCGTACATCGACTGCATGGTGTCGAAGCCCATTAGGACAAGGATCGGCCGTCCCGCCCCCGACAGGGAATACTCGATGTTCTGCCACTTGAAATCCAGGAAAGCGCTCTCCCCCTCGAACGGCAGGATGTATGGCGCATCGGAAAAGTTCATCTGATTGGCTTTCTCGGGAATGCGCACGCAGCTGTCGAACCGTTCCTTGGGGATCGACGGCACGACCCTGGCCCTGGCGCTCTCCGCCGAGGCCTTCCTCATAGGCACCCAGATGACGCCTCGGCCCTGGGCCGCGAAGTTGGAGACCAGGCTCGCCTCGATCGCCCCGCTGACCGCGCCGGGGACGCCCGGCCCCAGCTCGATGAGGGTCATGGAGCCCCTGGCAAGCCCGTCCAGCGGCACGTCAAGGTCGGCGATGCCCGTCGATACCGCTCCCTCCCGGTCCGGGATGGCCCTCCAGCGCATCGCGGCACCCTCCACCGGCTCCGCCCGGGGATATCCGAAGGTCTGGATGCGCCCCCCGCTCAGGGTGAAGATGTACTTGGGCTGCTGGATCTCGCACCCCCTCATCTTGAGGATCTCCATCTCCCTCAGGCGGCGGCGGTTGAACTCCGACCGGCTCAGGTTTATGACCCCGTCGACCAGATAGTCAAGGTCAGAGGTCGATCGCTCGGCCACGAACAGCACGTTGCTGCCGTACACCTCCACGATGTCCCGCTGGATGGTGTTGAGCAGCTTGGCGCTGGTCAGCCCGTACATGTCGGCCATGGCATCGATGGAGTCGATCACTGCCAGGCACTTGTGGGGAAGGTTGCTCTCGATCTTGCGGTACAGCCCTTCGAGCTCGCCCATGTCCCTCCCCACGGTGATGGCGAGCTTGCTGCCCTTGGACAGGCCCGACATCCCTTCGGCGATGCCTTTCAGGTCGCTCAGCTCATGGCGCCCGGCCGGGGATGCCCCCTTCCTGCGCGAGAAGTTGTCCGATAGCTCCGCCGCGTTCATCATCTCGTTCAGCCAGCCGAACTGTGACAGCAGCGAGCGGTCCGACACCCTGGTGGAGTGATAGAAGCTTCGATCCATGGACTGGAGCTCTTCGACCACCTGCAGGGCAAAGGTGGTCTTCCCGGTTCCGGCGTCCCCTCGAACGATGATGGAATGTCCTCCTGGGCTGTCGAAGAACCTGTGCACCTCTCCGGGAATCCTGTTCGGAACTGAAGCCATCGCTCACCCTCGGCATCTGAATATAATATCTTTAGAATTATATCCATCCTATAAACCTTGCTGACAGGTTCCTTCGGATGATAACGACCCGCACGGAGGACTGGCCTTGCGTGATGGGGAATATATTTAAGTCCGTGTAGTTGAATCGAGCATCAGGAGGAAGGTCCGTGAAGGCAGTCATTCTAGCTGCGGGCGAGGGCACGCGATTGCGACCGTTCACCATGTCCCGCCCCAAGGGCATGATACCGGTGGGGAACCGCCCCATCCTTGAATACATCGTCGAGGCGCTGGTGAGCAACGGCGTAAAGGACATCATAATGGTTGTCGGCTACCGCAGGGACACCATCATGCTTCACTTCCAGGATGGGAAGCGGTTCGGCGCGTCCATCGAATATGTGGTCCAGGAGAAGCCTCTGGGGACGGCGCACGCCCTCGCCCTGGCCGGGCCGAAGCTGAATGGAAGCGGCTTCCTTACCGTTGCGGGCGACAACCTGATCGATGCGCAACTGATCTCCGACCTGCTGGGCAGCATGAACGGCCCCACCATGGTGGTGGCGGAGTCGGAGAACCCCTCCAAGTACGGCGTGGTCAAGATCGAGGGGAACCGGATCGTGGGCCTGGTGGAGAAGCCCGACAGCAGGATGGGAAACATCATCAACACCGGCATCTACTATTTCCCTGATCATTTGATCGACATTTTCCGCTCTCAGGTCTTCGGCAAGGAACTGGGCATAACCCAGCTGCTGGCCGCTCTGGTTCCCGGGCTCGGGATAACGGCGGTGAAGTCCAAGGGCCGATGGAACGATGCGGTGTATCCGTGGGACCTGCTCAACGTGAACGCCCAGGCGCTGGACTTCAACGGACAGGGGATCAAGGGAACGGTGGAGCCGGGCGTGATAATGAAGGGCCAGGTGGCCATCGGCGCGGGAACAAGGGTGCGCTCAGGATGCTATATCGAGGGGCCGGTCACCATCGGGGAGGGCTGCGACATCGGCCCCAACGTGGTGGTCCTCGCTTCCACCTCCATCGGCAACGGGGTGCAGATCGGACCGTTCAGCTACGTCTCTCACTGCTTGATCATGAGCAACGCCGTCATCGGCTCCCATACCCATCTCTCAAGATCGGTCATCGGGGACGGGGTCAGGGCCAATGCCGGGCTGTTCGCGCCCTCCGACGCATGCATCGTCCGGGCGGACCGCGAAGTATTCCAGCTCACCGACGTGGGCGCACATATCGGTCAGGACACCAATGTCGGCTCCAGGGTCGTGATATCCCCTGGCTCGGTGATAGGGGCGGACTGCCGCATCGATGATGGAGTGCGGGTCTCCGGCAACCTGGAGAACAAGAGCGTTGTGGTCTGATGTGCGGCATCGTAGGTTACACCGGCCAGCGGATGGCTGAGGACATCCTGCTGGATGGACTGAGGCGCTTGGAGTACCGCGGTTACGATTCGGTCGGCATAGCGATCGCATCGGATGGCCTGAAGGTGTTCAAGGACAAGGGCGAGATGTCCAAGATCGAGCCCACCATCCCGCGATGGGATGGTAGCATGGGCATCGGGCACACCCGCTGGGCCACCTGTGGGAAGCCGTCCAAGGAGAACGCCCACCCCTTCGTCGATTGCACCGGACGCATCGCCCTGGTCCACAACGGCATCATCGAGAACCACCTCGCGCTGAGGAAGGAGCTCGAGGACGAGGGCCACGTCTTTACCTCGGAAACAGACACCGAAGTGCTGGTCCATCTGATGGAGCGGTACTACGAGGGCGATGCCCATGCCGCCCTGGTGGCAGCGCTGGCCAAGGTGAAGGGCACCTATGCCGTGGCGGCCATGGTGGAGGGCGACGACCGCATCGTGGCGGCAAGGAAGGAGAATCCCCTGGTCATCGGCATGGGGGTGGGGGAGAACATGGTCGCGTCCGACGTGACGGCCGTGCTAAGCCTGACCAGCCGCGTGCTGTACATCATGGAGGGGGAGAGCGTCATCGTGACCGCCGGCGGCGTCACCATCTTCGACCGCCACGGCAGCCGCGTGGAGAGGCAGCCGACCACCGTCACCTGGACGCTGGAGGATGCCGAGAAGGGCGGCTTCGAGCACTACATGCTCAAGGAGATCTATGAGCAGCCGACGGCCATCCACAACTGCCTGCTGGGCAGCCTGGACGAGATCGATTCCGGGGTCGTGATGCCGGACATCGACCTCAGCACGGTGAAGCTGGTGGCGTGCGGGACGTCCTACAATGCGGCGATGGTCGGCAAGTACATCATCGAATCGATGGCCCGGCTGCCCACCACCGTGGAGCTGGCGTCGGAGTACCGGTACTCCCCCGGAACGGGGGAGAGCCCCCTGACCGTGCTGGTGACCCAGTCGGGAGAGACGGCTGACACCCTGGCCGCGGCCAGGGAGGCCCGCCAGAGGGGCTGCCGGACGCTTGCCATCACCAACGTGGTGGGAAGCACCATCTCGCGGGAGACCGACCATGTGTTCTACACCAACGCCGGTCCGGAGATCGGGGTGGCGGCCACCAAGACGTACATCACGCAGCTCATATCCATGTACCTGCTGGGGCTGCGTCTGGGGACCATGAGGCAGACCCTGGACCGGACGGAGGTGAGGCATCTGTCCACCGAGCTGCGCACCATGCCCCGCCATGTCAGCGGGGTGCTGGACCGGGCCTCCGAGATCGAGAAAGCGGTCGACATGCTGGTGCCGGCCCGGGACATATTCTACCTGGGCCGCAACATCAACTACCCGACGATGCTGGAGGGCGCCCTCAAGCTCAAGGAGATATCCTACATCCACGCCGAAGGCTATGCGGCGGGAGAGCTCAAGCACGGCCCCCTGGCACTGCTGGACGCCTCCACCCCGGTGGTGGCGGCGGCGGTGAACGACCACACCCGGGACAAGATGCTGGGCAACATCTCCGAGGTCGCGGCCAGAGATTCGCCGGTGCTCGGCATCGGCGTCGAGGGGGACCGGGAGCTGGCGGCCATCGTTGACGCTATGATCGGCATTCCCAAGGTCCCTTCGATCCTCAGCCCGGTCCCGCTGACCGTGGTGCTGCAGCTCATCGCCTACTATGTGGCGAGGAAGAAGGGCTGCTCCATCGACAAGCCGCGCAACCTGGCGAAGAGCGTCACGGTGGAGTGATCACTCCAGGCGCTCCGGGCACCGCTCTCGGCGCGAGCAGGAGCGGCACTTGCCGGGCCGCTGGTGGTTGCGGTGCGCCGGCGCCCCGTCCAGATTCTCCTGCATATCTCCGAGCTTCGCACGCAGGAGGGAGCGCAGCCGCTCGTCGAAGGGGATGACATCCTCCCTTCCGTCGTATCGGATGATGCCGTACGGGACCGCGCCCCGGTTCTCCTCCACCAGCTGGCAGTAGGCGGCGAGCTGAAGGATGTGGGAGAACAGCGGCCCGCGGGGAGTGCGGCCGGTCTTCACCTCCACTGGCACCAGGCCCTCGTCGGTCTCGAGAACGTAGTCGGGGCGGCCGGTGAGGCCGAGGTCGAGAGAGCGGAGCACCTCCCCCTGGCCGCTGCCCTCGCCGATGTAGGCGATGCCGTCCGATACCTTGGCCCTTCGCCTGGTCCTTCCCGCCCTTTCGGTCATGTGGTTCGAGACGTACAGCGAGAAGGACGCCATCAGGAGGAGCACTACCGACACCGCCTGGTATGCCACGACCTGATCATGGGTCACCTCGAACACCGGCACGGCGTTGAGCGAGGTCGCGATGCCCAGGACCGCGAACATCGCTATCCCTCTCTCCCGGCCTTCCACCAGCGAGGGGTCGGGGGCGGAGGCCGAGCGGTACAGGATGATGGTTGCCAGCAATATCCATACCAGGGCCATGGCGCTCAGGACCTGGCCCCGCAGCACGGGGTCGGAAGTGCTGAAATGGAACAAACCCAGTATGGCCAGGGCGGTGGCCAGGATCGAAATCCACACCGCCGCCCGCTCCAGGAGGCCGGCGTTCCTCTCCTCCAGTACGATGCTGCTCAGGCCATCGCCGAGCTCGGCATGCCGGGCGCTGCCCTTCGCCAATGCCTCGGAGCGGACCTCCGCCTCACGCCCCAGCTGCCAGCTGAGCGGACAGTAGCAATATCTTTCCAGGTCCGCGGCGGAGACGCTCCCCATTCTTACGACGAACACCGTTTATCTATTAATTATGCCGCCAAACCATCAGGCGGGGTGTACGGGGGGCAGCTCTTCCGGGCAGAAGTCCTCTCCGGCCTTCTTGCAGTTCAGGTCGCACAGCGATGCGTCGATGATCTCGATGCCCGGCGGGCAGTCCAGGTTGTCCACGTGTCCGAACCAGTATACCACCACGCCGGGGCCGAACATCTCGACATACTGGGCCAGCTGGCCGCGGATGTTCCGGTTGAACTCCACCCGATCGCCGAAGGACGCCTTGCTCTCTATCCAGTTGATGGTCCAGCCGTTCAGCCTGATCGGCTCGGCCAGAAGGCAGTCGGGGGTCTTCGAGTACTTGCCGCGGAGGTCTTCCTCGGTGCGGTACGTAAGCTCCTGCTCGTCCAGCCAGTCCTGGAGCTTTGCCTCGCCCCACTTGCCTCGCTTGTGCTGTACCTCGTTCCCTTCCGGGGAGTAGATGGTATCGGCCTCGGTGATCTCCGCGATCTCTTTCTTGAGGCGCGGATTATTGTTCGTCTCTGGCTCACGAACGTACTTCCAGAACTGCTTCTTGGAGAAGCCGTTCTCCTGGAAAAGGAGGAGACCGGTGAGGATGGGCGGGAAATGCCACCGCTGAGCTATGGACAAGAGACTGGAACCAGCCTTCCACTCCCTTAGCAGCCGAGGAGCGTTGCGCTTCACCACATGGTAGCGCTTGGTCGCGTCCCTCACCGTCCGCTGGGTGTAGATGACGTTCAGGAGCTCTTCGTCAAGGCCGGTCTCTTTCGCGAGTTTCTCAACATCGGAGTGATCGTTCAGCCTGTCATAAATGGCCTTGAACTCTTCATACTTCATAATAATCCTGCAATTGATTTTGCTTTTCCTAAATGTCCAACCTTATTATAACTGTTGCCGGACATCGGTCCGTTCTTACGTCGCATCGACTCCATATGGCCGTGTTAATGATTATGCTAGCAAGGCGATAGATTCTTTATCGAAGGGCTTGACACTTCCACGACTTCGGTCGCGGGGTTCTGAGGTCGTCGTCGCTCACGACGGAGCCTCGTGGGGGGTATCAATGTGGCCCTTGCACCAATCCCTGTCTTGGCGCAATCGACCATCGCTTTACTCGAAAGAGGGACGCAGCGCGTGCTCGTCGACCATCATGGCCTTGACCAGCTCGCCGCTGAGATCGCGTCCGTGCCGGATGTTGTACGTCACGAGCATCCGAACTCTTGATAGACTAATATATCAAACGTGTTGCGAGGCGGTCACCGAAAGTACTATTTCACTGCGATTCATCCCACGATTGAAATCGTGGGCTTTCTCGCCTACGTTCGGTGATCATCTGCGTAATTCATTTCATAAGCTGGTGTGACCTTGGCAGACATTCCATATCTTGCGAAACGCGCCGGGCCAGAGTGGCTGCCGGCCGCGGCCGCGCAGGGCCGGCAGTTCTCCTTATGGGGACAGCTAGCCCTGCTGTTCATGACGGCAGTATTGCTCATCGCCGGGATCGCCAGCATATTCTCCCGAGGATACTCCATCGGGGCGTACGCCCTCATCGCGGGAATCGTGAACCTACTCATCTATGCGATGATGCCCAACACGGTGTTCGCGCCCCTGGACCAGGGCCGGTTCCGCGAGGCCAGCGATCGTCTGCTCATATGGGGGGTCCTGACCCTGCTGTTCGGCGTGGTGGGCGGCCTGGTCCTACTGATCGCCTATGTCAGGCTGCAGGACGTGTTCCAGCCCCAGTACCAGCAGTACCCGCCCGGGCAGTATTATGAGCATCCCCGATACCAGCAGCCTCAGTATCAGCCCGCGCCCCCACCATACCAGGCGCCGCCGAGGGTGGAGCCGGAAGTGGTCGCGACCGAGGAGGTCGAGGAGGCAGAGCCCGCCCCTCCCGCCCCAGCAGCCGCGCCGCGCAAGGCGGAGATGACCAAGTGCAGGAACTGCGGCGTGCAGTACCCGTCGTTCATGAGGGGCTGTCCCAACTGCGGCGCTCCCCGCAACTAGGCTGGCTCTTCGATCAATTCTTCCCGGTCCAGGTACAGCGTCTCGCCGTTCAGTTCTATCCTGCGGATGCGGTGGTACGGTATCCTGCTCTCGGCGGTGGCGAAGAACGACCTCTCCAGCTCGACTATCTCCGAGCCGCTGATGGTCCTCCGGTCCCCGGGCGCGCCCCGGTGCAGGTAAGTGATCGAAGCGTCGTCCAGCCTGCCACGGTGCCACTTCAGCTCGTTGAGCACCTCGCGGGGAAAGACCATGCTCCTTCCACGTCCCGCGGCGCACTTGAAACCTTGCCCGCGGAAAGATTCATCATCATTCCCCTCACATGGAACGAACATGCGCTCCGGAATGTCCTTCCCGCCCTACGGCGACACCATAGGCTCCATAGTGGTCGAGCACGTCAACGGATACCTCGTGGACGTGATCAGCGGAGCGATCTATCCCGCCTGCGTCAACTTCTACGAGGGCCAGATCGTTCGCATCGAGCGAAAGGTTGCCGCGCCGGACCAGTACATACTCCCCGGGCTGATCGACTCGCACGTCCACGTGGAATCGTCGCATCTCAGCCCCTACCGTTATGCTGAGGAGGCGATCCTGCACGGCACCACCGCCATCGTGGCCGACCCATCGCCGGCCTCCGCCACCGCGGGGGCGGGCGGCCTGAGCTACATGACGGAGGCCGGCCGCTCCACGCCGCTGCGCTTCCACTACGCGGTGCCGTCCGACATCCCCGGGCTGGGATGGCAAGAGGTCCGCTCCCTCCTGTCCCGCGACGAGTTCGTGGCGTTGGGCGAGGTGACCGACCACGAAGGCCTGATCGAGCAGCAGCAGGGCATGATGGGCAAGGTGGAGGTGGCGCATCAGCTTGGCAAGCGGATAGACGGCCACGCTCCCGGCCTGAGGGGCTTTCGCCTGGACGACTACATCATGAACGGGGTGACGTCCGACCACGAGTCCTCCTCCCCGGAGGAGGCGTCGGAGAAGCACCGGAAGGGCATGTCCATCGCGCTGAGGGAGAGCAGCGCCAGCCGGGACCTGAAGGCGCTGGTGCCCTTCGCCCTTCGCAACCCCCACATGTTCGCCACCGACCACCTGAGGGCCAGGGACCTCGTGGACGGGCACATCGACTCGCTCCTCCGCCAGGCGGTGGAGGAAGGGGTCGATCCGGTGCAGGCGGTCAGGGCGGCAACGATCTGGCCGGCCGAGCACTACGGCATAGCGGGCGGCGTGCTGCAGGTCGGGGCGCGCGCCGACCTGACAGTGGTGAGCGACCTCCGTTCCTTCAGGGTGCTGGAGACGTGGATCGGCGGAGAGCTGGTGGCGAGGAACGGCGAGCTGCTGTACCTCGGAAGCATGCCGATGCCGGTGGCGCCGCTGTTCCCGAGGACGCGGCTGAGCGAGATCGACGTCAGGGCCTCCGGCCGCTCCGCCTCCGTCAAGGTGATGCATGTGGACCGCCGGGGAGGCGTGTCATGGGGCCAGGAGAAGCTGCCGGTCGACGACGGGAGCATAGTGGCCGATCCCACCCGCGACGTGCTGTACATGGTGTGGGCCGACCCATCCCGGGACTGGTCGCTGCGCGTCGGCTTCATCAAGGGCTTCGAGCTGAAGGGCGGGGCCATGGCCACCTCGGAGGTTCACAAGTTCGGAGGGATCCTGGCCATCGCCACTACTCTGGACGGGGCGAGGGAAGCGATGAACGAAGTGGCTGCGGCCGGCGGGGGCTCGGTGGCGATGCTTGGCAGCAACAGCGTGATGCTGCCGCTGCCGGTGGCCGGCCTGATGTCCGACCTGCCCGCCCGCGAGGTCGCGGCGCGCGAAGAGGAGCTCGTTTCGTTCACCAGGGAGATGGGCTGCCCCATGAACGATCCGTTCCTGACGATGGCCATGATAGGGCCGTTCCTGCCGGCGGCGTTCCAGGTGGAGAGGGTCGTCCTGTCGGTCGGGGCCTGAGAAAGGATATATTCGCCATGACGCATCCCCCCGCTCATCCGGGCCGTTCGCCCGGCGGACGGTCATTGGATGACGGACATTGAGAGCTTCCGGTGCGAGTTGGTCACCTACGACGAGATAGTGAAGTGGACGGGCGACGTGGCGAAGCAGATCAGGGCCTGTGACTGCAAGCCCACCGTGGTCATCGGCCTCACCCGCGGGGGATGGGTGCCGGCCCGGCTGATGTGCGACATCCTCGGCGTGAAGAAGCTGTACGCGGTGAAGACCGAGCATTGGGGCGTCACCGCCAACCCCGACGGTAAGGCGCTGCTGACGCAGGAGCTCAATGCCAGCATCGAGGACGAGGAGGTTCTGCTGGTCGATGACATCACCGATACCGGCGAGTCGATGACCATCGCCACGGCCCATCTGCTGAAGATGAGGCCCAAGGGGCTGAAGACCGCCACGCTACTCCACATCACCCGCTCCAGGATGGAGCCCGACTTCCACTCGGTCAAGGTGCCGGAGGACAAATGGACCTGGTTCATATTCCCCTGGAACGTCAACGAGGACCTTCGGACGCTGCTTCCCAAGACGCTGTACGAGGCGAAGAGCGTGTCCGAGATCAAGAAGGCGTTCCGCGAGCAGTTTCACATCACCGTGCCGGAGGATGTCGTCCGCATCACGCTGAAGGACCTCCTGGCCGCCGGGACGGTCAAGAGGGCCGGCCGGAAGTGGGCCAGGACCTGACGCAGCAGTTAAGAACGGCGCGGCGCATGCCGGGGCGTGCTCGAGCTTCTGCGCGAATCGTTCCGGCGCGCCAAGGTGATGCGCGTCGGCTCCTATGACTACATAGTGCATCCGATCATGGACGGCGTCCCGGCCGTGGAGCCGGAGCTGCTGGAGGAAGTCGTCAACGCCATGTTCGAGATCGGCGACATGGACTGCGACCTCCTCGTGGCGCCGGAGGCCATGGCGCTGCCGCTGGCGGCGCCGTTGTCGATGATGAGCGACATCCCCTACGTGGCGGTGCGCAAGCGCCCCTACGGCCTCGACGGCGAGGTCAAGGTCGACCAGTCCACCGGGTACTCCAACGGCGCGCTGTACATCAACGGCGTGGAGGACGGGGACCAGGTGATCATCGTGGACGACGTGCTGAGCACTGGCGGCACCCTCCGCGGCATCGTCAACGGGCTGCGCAGCGCGGGCGCCGAGGTCCTGGAGGTGCTCGTGGTGGCGGACAAGGGCGGCCGCGCCAAGGAGCTCGAGGAAGAGCTGGACGTCCCGATCAAGTGCCTGCTCCGTCTGGAGGTCCGCGACGGCCGCGTGTTCGTCCTGGACTGATCACTTGGTCAGCCGCTTCTTCATAAGCCTGATGGCCAGATAGAACGTCGCCGCGGTCATGAGCAGTATGTAGACGGTGGCGATCGTGTCGATGTAGCTCAGCGTCCCGAGGGACATGTCCCTGATGAGCACCGAGGAGTGCGTCAGCGGCAGGATGTACGCCAACGGCTCCGCCGCGCCCAGCTGGCTGATCGGAAAGAACGTCCCTCCGAACAGGAACATCGGCGTGATCAGCAGGAAGAAGGGATAGTTGAACGAGTCGATGTTGGGCACCAGCGCCGTGAAGATCATGGCGATGGAGGCGAACATCAGCCCTGCCAGGAACGTGATCGGCGGAACGAGGAGCACGGTGGGGGCGGTGAACAGGATCTCCGGGAACAGCAGCCATCCCATGACCATGATCACGACCAGCACGATGGTGGAGTTGATCAGGCTCTTGGTGGCGCCCCACATGATCTCGCCGGTGATGACGTCCTCCAAACTTACCGGCGTCGCCACCATGGCATCGAACGTCTTCTGATAGTGCATCCGCACGAACGAGCCGTAGGTGCACTCGAAGAAGCCGCCGTACATCGCCGAGATCGAGATCAGCCCGGGAGCGAGGAAGCGGATGTACTCGATGGGCTGCCCCGCGTACCTCAGGCCGACCACCAGGCCGCCGAAGCCCAGGCCCATGGCCACCAGGTAGAGCAGCGGTTCGAAGATGGACGGGAGGAAGTTGGTCTTCCAGGTCTTGAAGAACACGTCGGCGTTGCGCCTCCACACCGCCACCGCGCCGCGGTCGATGTTGATCATTCCCTCAGCCCCCTGCCGGTGAGCTTCAGGAACACATCCTCCAGCGTCGCCGGCCGTATGGTCGAATAGATGTCCGGGTGGGCATGCCGGAACTCCTGATTGATAGTCTTGCACTCGTTCGCGTACACGTACAGGCGGTCGGCCGACCGCTCCACCTTCATTCCCGCGTTCCGGAAGTATCGGTCGGCCACGTCTCCGTCCGGTTCGATCACTTCCATGACGCAGTCGCCCACCACATCCGCTACCAGCCGCTTCGGCGGGCCTTCCACCAGGACCTTCCCTCGCTCCATGATCACCAGGCGGTCGCACAGCTGCTCGGCCTCGTCCATGTAGTGCGTGGTCAGGATGATCGTCTTATTCTCCCGCTGCAGCTGCCGTATCCGCTCCCAGATGAGGTGCCTGGCCTGAGGGTCCAGGCCGGTGGTCGGCTCGTCCAGGATGATGATCTCGGGATCGTTGATCAGCGCTCTGGCGACGATCAACCGGCGTTTCATACCCCCGGACAGCTGCTCGATCATGGTGTCCCTCTTCTCGGTCAGCTGCATGAACTTCAGCAGATCGTCGGCCCGCCGCCTGGCCAAGTCCGGGGGGATGTCGAAGTACCGGGCGTAGCTGGTGAGGTTCCTGATGACGTCGAAATCGGGATCGAGGTTGTTCTCCTGCGGAGCGACGCCGATGCGCCGCTTGATCTCCTTGCCGTCCGAGCGGACGTCCATTCCGAGCACCTCCAGCCGGCCGGACGTGGTGGGAGAGACGCACTGGATCATCTTGATGGCGGTCGACTTGCCGGCGCCGTTCGGGCCCAGGAGGCCGAAGATCTCCCCCTTCTCTATGGCGAGGTCGATATGGTCCACGGCCACGAGGTCCTTGTACTTCTTGACCAGGTCCCTGGCGACCACCACCGGAGGCATGAACCTATTGTGAAGTGTCGCGGAGATAAAGATTGCTTGCGAACGCTGAAGGTAGTCCGCTCCGATTACATTCGGGGCGCCAACTGGTCAGCGTGGACATCTCCCTCCTCGCCGCGGCGGTCTATTTCTCCCTGGCAGGCGCGGCCATGGGGTGCCTGACCGGAGCGGCGCCGGGCATCCACGTCAACACGCTGTGCCTTCTCCTGGTCTCCATGCTGGGCGCCCTGCTCCCGCTGGCCGAGGGAGCGGCGCAGGCGTTCGGGACCGCGCCCGATAACGCGTCGGCGCTGTTGGCCTGCCTCATCGTATCGGCGGCCGCATCGCATTCGTTCCTGGACTTCATCCCGACGATCTTCATGGGGGCGCCGGACGAGGAAGACTCGTTGTCGGTCCTCCCTGGTCACCGCCTCCTGCTGCAGGGCCGCGGCCTCGAGGCGGTGGGCCAGGCCGCTGCCGGCTCCCTCATCGGCGGGGCGATGGCGGTCCTGCTGTGCGTCCCGCTGTACTTCGTCATGGGGCCCCCGCTGCTGCTGTACGACACGGTCGACTCGCTCTCCCTGCCGATGGCGCTGCTGGCCGTTGTTCTGCTTCTTCTCTCGGAGCGGGGCGGCGAGGTGACCGCCGAGGTGAAGGTGTCGAGGGTGGTCCGCTCCGCCGGACCGTTGAGCCTGTCGGTCCCGGTGCCGGTGCACGGCCTGCCGGTATCGCTGCGCGGTAGAGCGATTCGAACCCATCGCGGATGCTGGCTCGTGACTCCGTCGGGGCGGTGGCGGCTTCGCGGAGCGGCGCCGGAGGGCCCGGTGGCGGTGGAAGGGACTTGGGACGTGAGGCCTCGCAACCTGAGGAATCGATCGATCGCGCTATCGCTGTTCCTCCTCTCCGGCCTCCTGGGCCTGGTGGTCATGGACCGTCGTCTGCCGTGCGACGATCTCGCCGCTCTCGATCTGAGCATCATGTTCCCTCTTCTCACCGGGCTGTTCGGCATGCCGCCTCTCATCGGATCCGGCAACGCGCCTCTTCCGCCGCAGCGCGAGGACGTCGGAGAACCGATGACGGCGCCCAGCATCCTCGGCGCCCTGGCCGGGGCGCTGGTCGGGTGGTTCCCGGGCATCTCGTCCACCACCGGGGTGATCATCGCCTCGTCGATCACCGGCCGCAACGGCGATGCGGGCCGCTTCATCGCCATGGTGTCGGCCGTCGGGACGGCGTCGGCGGTGTTCGGGCTGCTTGCTCTAGCGGTAGCGTTCAAGGGGCGGTCGGGCGCGCTGCTCGCCGTGAAGGAGGTGCTCGGCGGCGACACGCTGCCGTTCGAGCTGTTTCCGTTATTATTGGTGAGCGTCCTGGTGGGCTGCGCGGTCGGCCACCGCGTCCTTCTCTGCGCCGGACGGCGGTTCGCTCTTACGGCGGCGAACATGAACGTGCCGAGGATGAACCGCATCATCATGGTGCTGCTCATCATCCTGACGATCGTCTTCAACGGCGTTCCCGGCGCGTTCGTCCTCTTGGTCTCGACGATGCTGGGCATGGTGCCGCCGGCCATGGGGGTGGGGCGGGTGCACCTGACCGGCTGCCTCCTCCTTCCGGTGCTGCTGTTCCTGCTGGGCATCAGGGACGCGGTCTCAGCGGCGCTGTGAGCCGTCCCGCTGGCGCATCCGCTCGAACGACCAGCCGAACGGCGACAGCAGCTCCGATGCCCCGCGGTGCACCATCTCGACGTACTTCTCGCCATCATAACGGTCATCGCCGCTGAGGAACGGCGCCGCCCTCACCCGCTCCCAGGAGCGTTCGCTGCCGGAGTCCAGGATGACATACTCGATGGACTGCCCTGGCTGCAGCTCGAAGCCCTTGTCGTGCAGCTGGCGCAGCGCCGCCACCGAGTCGTTGAACTGCGCATACTCCTCGAGGCGGCGTGTTATCCGCCTCCTGACTATCAGGCGGTCGGCCGCCACGGTCCCGTTCCTGAGCTCGGCCGCGTACCTGTCAACGACCTGCAGCGCCTCCGGGATCGTATCCACGAACCGTTCGGCGTCATGCGCCTTCGACAGGCAGCGCAGCATGTCCTGCTGGAGCTCTTCCACGATCATCGGCGTGTCCTTCCTTCGCACCGCGATTCCGCGCAGCTTGAGCTCCCCGTCCTCGAACAGGCCGTAGTAGCGGTTGAGGGCGCCGACGCCGGTGGACACGTTGGGAAGGAACACGATCCAGCGGTATCGGCCCTCGATGTTGAGCTGGATCCCGAACTCTGCCGATATCTCGTCACACAGGCGGCGGACGTTGCCGCTTCCATGCAGCCACAGCGAGTCGACGATGCCGTGCAATACCTCGAAGCCTCTGCTCTCGGCGATGGCCGCCGACCGTATCAGGATGTCCCTCCCGTAGGCGGTGATGCTCTCGTGGCACTCGATCCGGCCGAACCGCGCGTTCCTGTAGCCGGTGTAGCCGAAGCATGTGACCAGCACCCACTTCAGCGCCTTGGCCCTCTGCTGATAGTTCGCCCCCTTTCGAGGGTCGTCCTTCATGCTCTTATACACCCTGCGGCGGTTGAGGATCGGCTCCAGCACGTGCGGCACCAGCCCGGTCCTCTTCTCGCATATGCGGTAGCCGAGTTCCGGGACGATGCGAGACGATGTGGGGCAGCAGCGGCAGTTCAGCGTCTCCGGCGAGATGTTGTACCGCACCATGATGCTCGGATATAGAGAAAAGAAGTCGACCTCCCACACGTCGTCGTGTATGCCTACCTTGGGCTCGTAGATGAACCCCCCACGGTCGCAGGCGATGAGCGCCCCGGCGGTCTTGAAGTCCTCCGGCAGGTTCTTCTTCCATCTGACCAGGTGGCCGCTGCGCACCGCCTCGTTCACCTGCATGGCGCTGATGGCGCTGCCCGGAGACAGCCGCGAGATGTCCTGCAGCGGGATGTGGGACAGCCGTGACATCTCGATCAGTCCAGGCAGGCCCGCCTCGGCGTAGGTGAACGATGCCTGCCGGTCGATGTGCACCCTGCCTCGAAGCTTGTGGGCCGGGGGCTTGTACACGATGCGGCCGTAGGTGAAGTAGCTCTTCCCCCGAGACGTTCTCTCTCCTTGTTCGCGTCCCAGCTCCAGACTCATGCCGTGCAGCGACGCGCGGTGCTGCAGGTACGGAAGCACGAACGAATCGCCCCGGTCGGTGTAGATGATGTCCGGGTCCTCGTCCCGCACCAGAGACATGAGGTCCTCGAGCATTCGTTCCTCCGAACCGTTCAGGACGATGTCGTTCGCCGAGATCGATGCCAGGCCGTCGTCCATCGTCGGTATCCCGGAACCGTTGACGGCGACGCCGAGATCGAGCCCTTTCAGCTCGGGAACGGGATAGTCGATGCGCTTCCACGCGTCCACGCTCTTCAGGCCGTCGATCTCCGTCAGGCCCATGGCGAAGAGGCCCTTGCCGAGGAAGTACCGCTGATCCATGCGCAGGTCGACGTTGAACAGCGCATGCTCCCGGTAGCGGCCCCACGAGTCGATGGTCATGGCCAGCGACTGCAGCGACGCGTACTCGCGCACCGGCACCGCCAGGACGTCCTTCTCCTTCTCGCCGAGCGAGACCTTCCGCTTCTGCGGCTCGGCATCCTTGACGCCGATCATTGCCAGGTCGTTCGTCAGCTTTTGGAGCCGTTCTTTCGTCGCATGAACGTAGATGCGCGGCGTCATGTCGTCCACGACGCGCACCGGCCCGCGCGGGGTCTTGAACCACAGGACCATCCGGTCGGCGTCCATGTCCGGGTAGCAATCCAGGACCCACCCTCTCATTCTTCTCCCTTCAGCCGGCGGATCTCCTTCTCCTGCTCCAGCAGGATGGACAGCAGCGCTCCCTCCACGGGATCGGAGAACGCGGCGTAGGTGGCGGCCGAGGCGTGCAGGCGTGCCCTGTTCACCATGCCATCGAACACCTCCCGGTCGTCCTTGGTCAGCGCTCTCCGGTAGTCGCTCCAGCTGCCTATGATCGATTCAAGCGTGTTGCGGTATGTGGGCACGGTCCTTCCCATAGTATCACTTCATGAACTCTTCCAGGGTGGTCTGGAAACGCGGCACCGGGTGGTAGAGCATCCACTCCTGGCGGTTCGGGAGCGATATGCGCAGGGACCGGGGCGCGCGCTCGATGCGGATGATGTCGTCGGCCGTCCCGTACAGCAGGCTCTTCAAGCTCTTCCTCTGCACGATCTTCATGAGGCCGAGGTTCGTCACCAGCGTCACCAGTCCTTTCTTTCTTGTCAGCTCCAACGTCGTCTCGACGCACTGCCGCAGGAGCGAATACGATTCGGACCACCGCATCTCCTTGTCGAGGAACAGGTCGGGAAGGCAGGATATGACGACCATTCCCGCGCTGGTGCGCTCCACCTCGTCCTCGAGCCGCTCATTGATGAGCGAGACCAGCTGGTACGCCGTGAACGCCCTCGCCACCCGGACGCTGTCAAGCACCTCGTGGCGGTCCTGACCGAACCGCCGGCAGATGCGGCCGATCTCGTACGGATCGACGGAATTGCCGCCGTCGATCCACACCACGTCGCTGTTCAGCGTGCCGACGGCGTTGACGCATAGAGTATGGGTCAGATCGAACATCATGCGGTCGGCCGAATCGATGAGCGTGAGATGGTTCGGCCTCAGCCCCCCGATGAACGTGTCGAGGGCCGGGACGAGAGTGCGGACCGTCCCCTCGCCGCGCGCCAGGGCCGTCCGCCCGTTGATAGCATCCGCTCTCTCTGTCCAGTAGTACTGGTCCGTCCCTACGTTCAGGGGCCTCACTCTCCATCTTCCTGTTCGAAATATACATATAAAATGATAGAAGGGGGGAGGTGGCCGAAACTAGTCCTCCGCTTCCGGTGGGATGGCCGCCAATTTTCGGTCCGAATCACGGCGCGCCTCGTCGGCCGCGGCCTCGCCCGTCCGACCCTGGGGCCGTGATCAAATCTCGGAGCAATGGCTGCGGCGATCCTCATCAATATCATTGTGAATAGTATTATAATCTCCAGGCACGCACGTCTAGTTCCCGGTCAGAGGGATCATCGATGGAGAAGGCAAGCTCGAAGGGCGCGTCTTTGCTGGGTTCGATTCTTCTTCCCCTGGTTCTCGCTCAGTTCGTCTGCAGCTACGCCGGCTCCAACATGAACGTGGCGGTCACCAGCATCGCCAACGAACTGGGCTCGTCGGTGCACGGGGTCCAGATCGCCATCACTCTCTTCACCCTCACGATGGCCGCCCTGATGATCCCCGGTAGCAAGCTGACGGATATCTGGGGCCGCAAGCGCACCTTCCGGATTGGCCTCACCGTTTACGGCCTGGGAGCGCTCGTGTCGGTCCTGACGCCGGGCATGGGCATATTGTACTTCGGCTACTCGATCATGCAGGGCGTAGGTTCTGCCCTCCTGATCCCGCCCGTGTACATCTTGGCCACGGTCAACTACACCACCATGGAATCGCGCGCGAAAGCCTTCGGGGGGATCAGCGCCGCCGGCGGCATCGGGGCCGCGATGGGGCCGCTGGTCGGCGGGTTCCTGACCACCGCCATAAGCTGGCGCGTCTCCTTCCTTCTGCAGGCAGGGATCGTCCTGCTCATAATCATCCTGGCCCGTCGGATCACAGATCCGGGCGTGCAGGGGGCCAGGCCCAAGCTCGATATCGTCGGGAGCATCCTCTCCGCCACCGGGCTGTTCTTCGTGGTCTTCGGCATCCTCGCCACGGGGACCTACGGGTGGTTCTCACCGGTGGTCTGGGCCCTGGTCGCGATAGGCGGGGTCATCCTGGCGCTCTTCATGCTGAACATCCGGTCGAGGGAGAGGAAGGGCAGGTCTCCGCTGCTATCGACCAGAGTATTCCGCAACCGCACGTCCAACCTTGGGCTGGCGACGCAGTTCGTCCAATGGATGGTCCTGCAGGGCGCCTTCTATACCATCTCGGTCTTCTTCCAGACCGTGCGCGGGTTCAGCGCCGCCTCGGCTGGACTGATCGTCACACCGGCGACCATCGGCATCCTGCTGACCGGCACGAGGGCCAGGAAGATGGCCACCAGGACCACGCAGAGGAGACTCATCATCATCGGTTTCATCCTGACCACCGTCGGGATGGCCCTGGTGATCTTGCTGCCGATGATCTCCGGCAGTGCATCCGTCGCGAACGTCTGGTACTTCGTTCCGGGCCTCTTCATGATGGGCCTGGGCATCGGCACCATGCTCACCTCCTCCGTGAACGTCGTCCAGTCGGCATTCCCGGAAAAGGACCAGGGCGATATCTCCGGCCTGTCGAGGAGCGCCTCCAATCTTGGCTCCTCCTTCGGCACGGCGGTGGTCGGGTCGGTCCTGGTGACGACCATACTGCCGATCGCCCAGACGTTCGGGCTGGCTATCATCGTGATCATAATCGTATCGATCGGCGGCCTGGTCGCCGCGATCCTCATCCCGCGCAATGAGGAGGTGAGACCCGGTGGCGAGCAGGGGGCCGAGGAACATGTGGCTTAGGCGCTCGGAATGGCCGGTGAGCACAGGGTCCGAGGTCCTGCCTCACCCCGGACGGACGTTGTTCGGAAGGCAAGCATGGAGTGATGCATGATGAGAACTGAAGCATCTGGCGTCGGATCGTGTGAATGGACCAAAGGACCGAAAGGGCCGCTGGACGGTTATTGGCCGATCGAGGATTACGGGCTCATCGGCAACAGGCACGCGGCAGCATTGGTGAACCGCGCGGGTTCGATCGACTGGCTGTGCTGGCCGCGCTTCGACTCGCCGTCGATATTCGCGGCCATCCTGGACCCCGACAAGGGCGGGGATTGGGCGATCCATCCGACATCCGAGTTCAAGAGCGACCACCGGTACCTCAAGGACACCAACATCCTGGAGACGGTGTTCACCTGCGCTCAGGGAAAGGTCGCCCTGCTCGACTTCATGGACATGACCTGGGCGGAGCAGGACGTGGAAGGCGGACCGCCGGGAAAGCTCGTACGGATAGTCAGGGGCCTGGAGGGCAACGTCGAGGTCACCACCGTATGCCGGCCCAGGCCGAACTACGCTCGCGATACGCCATCCATCAACCTCAACGGCAGCGAGGCGTCGATCGGGCGATTCGTGATCACGGGGCCGCAGGGCTGGCTCAAGGACGAGGGATGCCTGTCCCTCTCCCAGAGCTTCATGGTGCGCCCGGGGGAGCAGTTCTACCTAACCCTGTCCACGGATGAGGACAAGAGCCCCCTGGCCTCCATATCGGCGGCGCTGCAGTCGACCCTCAACTACTGGAGAGGGTGGGCGGACAAGTGCACGCTCCACGGCCCCTACCGGGACATGGTGGTGCGGAGCGCCCTGGTCCTGCAGCTCATGACATACCCGCCCTCGGGGGCGATCGTGGCCGCGCCGACGACCTCCCTGCCGGAGACCATAGGCGGGGAGAGGAACTGGGACTACCGGTACACATGGCTTCGCGACGGTTCGTACACGATGCTCAGCCTGGTCATGGCCGGCTATCCCGATTTCGTGGAGCTGTACGCGAAGTGGATCTTCAACACAGTGGAGCCGGGCGATGTCCAGATCCTCTACCCCATCGTCCCGGAAGGTCAGACCAAGGAGGAGGAGCTGAGCCACCTGCGCGGCTACCGCGACTCGCGGCCGGTGCGCATCGGCAACGAGGCGGCCAACCAGGTGCAGCTGGACGTGTACGGGGAGCTGTTCGGCGGCGCCTACTACGCATGGCGCTCCGGCCTGTTCACCCCGCCCCGAGGCGGAAAGCGGATGAGGGAATCGCTCGATTGGATATGCGACAATTGGCGCATGCCCGAGAGCGGGATCTGGGAGGTCCGGGGAGGCCTCCGCAACTTCGTTTACGGAAAGGCCATGCTGTGGCTGGCGCTCGACCGGGGGATCCAGATGTTCGAGGAGCTGAACCTGGAGGGCGACACCAAGCGCTGGCGGGAGACGAAGGCAGCCATCCGGGAGGAGGTGATGACCAAGGGGTGGAGCACCAAGCTGAACGCGTTCAAGCAATCGTACGAGGATGAATATCTGGACGCTTCGAACCTCATGCTCTCGATCATCGGCTTCATTGACGGCAAGGACCCCCGGATGCTTTCGACCATCGACGCCACGATGGAGCACCTGGTCCACGACGGCATGTGCTACCGTTACAACGAAGCGCCCGAAGGGCTTTCCGGGAAGGAGGCGACGTTCATCCTCTGCACGTTCTGGCTGGTCAGCGCCCTGGTATTGGCGGGCCGTACCGAGGAGGCGCGGAAGATGTACGACAATCTAATGTCCAAGGCCAGCCCCCTGGGGCTGTTCGCAGAGGAGTACGACGCCGAGACCAACGAACAGATCGGCAACTTCCCTCAGGCCTTCTCCCACCTTGGGGTCATCCACGCCGCGGTCAACTTCGCGGCGTTCGGGGGCGTCGGCAAGGTGGAGCTCGGGGACTGGGTCGCCGAGAACATAGCGAGGGCGAGGGAGACGAGCAAGCCCAAGGAGGAATTGATCAGCGAGATGGCGCACCCCTCGCCCGCGAGGTGAGGGCAAGCTTGGGGATGCTCGGCGGCCATGCGGGCAAGCGCTAAGCTGAGCCGCATGGCCTGACCAAACCCCTTCCACTATCTCTCTTCATCTTTCGCCGTCCCTGGCCGCCAAGCAGATACCTTTAACTACGCCCCTTCGTATCGAAACCGAAGATGGCCGGGAGAGCGCTGACCATACGCCTTGGCAATGGCGTAGAGGTCCTGGGGGACAAGGAGTACTATTTTGATGCCGACGTCATCGAGTCGTGCGGCACCTTCTGCATATCTCACGCGCATTCCGATCACCTGCCGAAGCGCATCGCCGGCACCGAGGTCGTCGCATCGGACGTCACGCTTCGCTGCCTCAACGGGCGGAGCAAGAAGCAGCTCGCCATGGCCCCGGCCGACGGCGTCACGATGCTGGATGCCGGCCACATGGCCGGTTCGCGCATGTTCCAGGTGGAAGTGAACGGCCGCAAGGTGCTGTACACCGGCGACCTGTGCACCAGGGACCGCTGCGGCAATCATGGCGCCAGGCCGGTCAAGACCGACGTGCTGATCATCGAATCGACGTACGGCAAGCCGCGTTATGTGTTCCCGCCCAGCGATGTCATCGCCTCGCTGATATATGACGAGGTGGAGGACAACTTCTCGCAGAACCGTCCCGTATCGCTGTACGCGTACCCGTTCGGCAAGTCGCAGGACATGATCCGCGTGCTCCGCGACTTCGGTCCGTATGCTGACCTGTCGGTGTACAACGCCACCGCCCTGGTGCGGAGCGAGGACGACCCGCTCGAATGCAATCTGTGGGATGGAGGGGACATCGACGGACCGTTCGCGGTGATCTGCTCTCCGTGGTTGAAGCGCACCAGGCAGAGCGAACTGCTGTGCAACCGCGACGTCAAGCGGCTGGCCGTCTCCGGATGGGCCATCGATGCCGGGTACAAGCGCAAGATGGGCGTGCACGAAGCGTTCCCTTTTTCGGACCACGCAGACTTCAACGACCTCATCGAGTTCGTCAGGGGCTGCGACCCGGAGCTGGTGCTCACCCACCACGGCTCGGCCGATTCGTTGGCCTACGAGATCAAGGCGAGGCTGGGCATCGAAGCAAGGCCCATGGTGCGCGGACAACGAACTTTGGCGGAGTTCTGACCGGCTCAGTGCTTCATTGCGGCCGCACGTTCCATCACGATGTCGCCTATCCTCTCCAGACGATCCTCGGGGAACAGGCCGGACGAGATCATACTCTTGCCCATGGATGAGAGCAAGAACACCTGCGCGCTGCTCACGTCGAAGTGCCTAGCCAGAGGACCGCGGACGACATGTACCATCTGCACCTTGTCGTAGCTCATGATGACCGCCTCGCGGTCCAGTATGCCGTTCACGAAGGTGAAGAGCTCCTCGCCGGTGTCCACCTCCCGCACTTTTAACGACACGGACACGGAGTAGGCGATGGCCGCCACCACGAGAGCGGTCACGATGGGGATGGCATACGGAAGCAGGGCGCCGATGATGCCGTCTCCGGTCCCGGAGAACGCCTCGTAGGCCAGCAGCGAGGGGTACGCCATCACGGCGATGAGAATCGCGGACGCGATGACCCCTTCGGTGATCAGGACGCGGCGGGCTCCCGCTGGCTGCTTCTCGGCCTGCCTCTCGTAAATGAACTCCGGCACCAGCTCCTGCAGCAGGCTCTGCGTTTTGGCGTCATTGGCCAGAAGACTGATCAGCGGCCTCGTAGTCCCACTGCCGTCGTCCGAGCCTATTCCCACAACCTCGGCCTCAATGCTCGAGCGGCGCAGGAGGCGGGAGGCGAGTGTGTTCTTGACCCTGATGGCGTTGATGCGGGAGATGCGGAACGATGTCTTGTACGTGCGGATCAGCCCGTGCTCCAGGAAGATAGTGTCGCCCTGCCGGTGCACCTTGAATCCGTAGTAGTAGATCATGTGCCGGACGGCCGGCAGAACCAGGAAGATGAAGAACAGCAGCAGGGAGATGAACGTGCCTCCCGGGCCGGCATCTGCCTCGCCGACGGTGATGCGATACTGGTCGACGATCGAATTTAGGAGGAAGAAACCCCCTATGATGGTCTGCTGGGTGGAAACGCTGAACAGCCCGTGGAGGATGACATCCATGGTGGTGAAGCGGACCAGCGGCTCAGTCTCCTCGAACGATGGCATCTCGCCGCGGTAGATGTGGTGCGAGATATCATTCCGAAGCTGGTCGGCAAAGTACTGCTCAAAGGTCAGCGACGCCTCCGGCTTGATGGCATTGTAGCCGGAATTGATGTTCACCATGAGTTTGGATGTCCCCGACAGGCGGTTGAGAATGCCGCGGTTGAGGTTCACCGAAGCGATCCTGGAGTACGGTATGGTCTTCTTGAGCTTGAACAGCGTTTTTCGTTCTACAACGATGTCCGTTTCGCCGAAGCGGACTAAGGTGAGCTTCCACTGTCGATAATAGAAGACCAGCAGCACGACGAGGGCGACCGCGGCGATGGCCGCGAGGATCGGCAGGTCGAGCGGTACGCCCGCCACGAAGATCAGGACCAGCAGCCCTATGGCGGTGCGGATGGTGTTCTCCACGATGATTATGGGGTGAAGCCTCAGGCCTTGTTCGGACACGTCACTCCCTGTCCCGCAGCATGCTGTTGATCAGTTCGGTGAGGCGCTCGACGATCTTCTCCGCCTCGTCCACTTCAAGGTAGCTGATGGTGGCCACCCCGCCGGCGGTGGTGATGTTGACGTTCGCCAGGCCGAGCATGTTGTTGACCGGGCCGCGAGACACTTCCACTTGGTGCACCCGCTCGATGGGAACGAGGATGTGCCGCAGGATGATGATGCCATAGCGCACGTCCACCTTGTCTGCGGTGATCATGTAGCGGTAGCGGTCGTAGTAGATGCGCGGGCCGACGACGAAGTAGACGAGGAGCAAGACCATGCCCGCTGCGGCCAGTATTGTGACGATGCCAAACGTCGACTCGCGCAGCGCGGGCACGAAGAAGAGTAAGAAGAGGAAGGCCGCCAGCAGGATCGCGTAGACGATACCGTTGGTGATATACATCGACAGCACGCACTTCTTGTTTAGCCGCCGGTAGTTGTCCGTTGACTCTTCCTCAATAGTTGCTCCTTCGTTCATGAGTGCACCCCGAAGTATGTGGGGATGTATCTCTAGGATTTAAGGTACTTCGGCCGGGGCGGTTTCGATCATGATGATGCGTTTCATTGCGTATATGCTCCGCCACTTCGAGGCATCCACTAGAACTGGTCGCCTAATTTTGATTTTCTTTCTAGTTGGCCAACAGTCACCTCAACAGGCTTGCCCGCGTGAACTCACACATGCGAGTTGTCGTGTTTATGAGTAAATTTGTATGATTGTCGTGTGTTATAATAGGTTAAGCGAACATATCCCTAACATGGGGGGAAGAAAAAGTTACTCCTACACCGCCGTACTCGGTGGCGGTGATCGAGTTAAGCAAAGTCTCAATGAGGTTCAAACAAAAATCATAGGGGGCGACTTCGACAGTGCTGTAAAGGCAGCTGTCAAGGTCATCGCCGTTTCGGACCCGGGGATGTGTAGTATAATCTATACGCTTAAGTTGGCCAAGGTGGGGTTTGACATATACAATGTGGCTGAATCAGAATACAGGCAGACTGGCGACTACGATTCAGCGTTGTCAAACGCCATAATCAAGGCGGTCGGCCTCGAACTCTCTGGTTCGGGCGAGATGTTGATAAACTCAGCGGTTAAGATTTGCTGGGATGGCACTAAGTCCGCAGCCGGAGTCCAAGAATCTCATACCGAGATCGATGAGCTAGTGGTCAACTCGATAACGAACGTCCTTGTATCCAAGGTCACAGGTGGAGAACCGGACTTCGAGTCATTCATTATTGACTCCTGCTCGAACGCGATGAGCATGCTACTCGAGACTGAGGTTAAGTCAAAGGAGCATGGAGCCGCATTCCTCAGCAGAAGCTACGTAGAGCAGAGGATCCTAGAAAAGATGCTTAAGGCCGCTTCCGGCGAGGTGGCTAAGGTGCTCGTGAACCGACTAGTGGATGAGGGTTTCCCTGCTAAGGCGGTTCCTGACAAGGTCCTTAAAACGATTCTGGAGCAGGCGCTCAATGACTCTATCGACAATATCGCATCCTCTTAAACTGAGGATTATAACCAGCAGCAATGAGCTTGTAGTGCCACTTCCCAATCCGGATCAAACTAACATTAAGCCCTCTTTCGGGAAGAGCGAGCCGGCGGGCCTGTACGATCTTTATAACATCGCGGTAGCGATGCACGAGATTGAGCGCTTGCTCCATAGTAGCGCCAAGATTAGGAAGGATATCAAGGAGGTCATTCTCCCAATTACCCACGAGACACTCAGAGATATGGACCAAAAAGCAGTCTGTAACATACTTGGTGAACTCTCACTTGCCATTTTTTCGAGGAACATTGAGTTCGGTTTCGAGTCGTGCAGCGATTACCAGTCAGGTCTTGACAGAGAATATTGCGAGTACAACGCCGTCTGCCTGTTCTCAGGTGGAGCGGATAGTTTCGTTGGAGTGTTGGATTCCAAGGGCCGCTACCATGATATCCTCGCCCTGAACGTTAGGCACGATTTCTCTAGTAAAGTGAATGGTTATGTCACACGACTCAATGATAGCCTCCTTAGCCCCGAATGCATCCCGCTCGAGAGCTTCGACGTGCCCAAACAGATTGGCAAGGGCTACTCTCAGACCAGGGGCATTTTGTACCAGGCCTGCGCGGGCATAAGCGCGTTCAGACACTCCTCGAAGAAGGTTGTCCTCAGCGAGTGTGGAACGACAATCTATCAGCCACATTTCGGCCTATTTGATCGTGTAACGTATACGTCTGACCCGCTGGTCCAGATGGCAAGCAAGAAGTTGGTGAGGGAGCTGCTCGACTATAAGCTTGAAATCGTGACCCCGTTTGAGGGCAGCACCAAATCTGAGATGTTCGCTTCTTCAAGGCATAAGGAACAACTAAGGGACACATTCTCCTGCATATCCTCCCGGTTCGGCAGCAACTTAGGGTGCTGCTACGGCTGTGCCATCCGGAGAATTGGGTTTCTGGTAGCAGGAGTGGAAGATTGCCAGTATGACTATGATCTCTTCTCAATTGAAGACAACAACATACTAACACACTATGGGAGGGGAAAGGGAGCGGGCAGAATGACGGACTTTCTGGAGCTTATGCGGTTCTCCCTTGATGTCCTGGTTGATTACGAATCTATCCATCCAGTGAAGCGCCGTAGGATTGAACAGCACCACAAGAAGGACTTATTCAGGCGCTTCTCCTTGGACACTTTCGCTGCATTGTCAATCGCTTCTGAGAATGGACACATCAGGAACTCCAGACTGAGAAGGGCATATGCTGACGCCATGAACTACATTTGTAAATCGGATCTCGAAGAGAGGATAGAAAGGGTCAGAGAATTAACGAATGATTAGGTATAGACTTACTCTCTTCATGGAAATACTATATTTAAACCTCAACTTTCAAACTTGTCGGACCGCCCCAGCACCTCACGTTCATGAAATGGGGAGCGAAGCAATGGCTCGAAACCTCATGGTGGGAAATCCCCGAGGGTATACTAACGTTTGTTACCATAAGTTTTACCAAATGCCCTATTAAAGAGGAGTAGCCAGATGGTACGTGGCATAACGCTGGCGAGGTTCAGATAATCATGAGTTCATGGGACAAGATGGAACAGGAGTTGGCCAGGGCCCACCAGGCGTTCTGCGCTTACCGGGACATAGGGTCGGGCCGCTCCATCCATAGGGTCGCTGCCGAGCTGAGAGGCGAGCGAGCGGGCAGCAAGAGTGTGGCGTCGGGGCACCTATTCAGGTGATAATCGCAGTTCAATTGGGTGGAACGATCTCGATACTTCGACCGCTACCGTGAGCAGATCGAGCGAGCTGCTTGGGAGGAATGGTTGCGGGAGATTACTCGCTGGCGTATCCGCATCTCCAGAAGGATGCCCGACATCGTTTCGGAGCGTTTGGACCAGGTCGAGCCAGAGGAGGTGCTGCTGAACCAGGTGCCTCGCTGGGTCTAGGCCTGCTGCAAGATAAGTATCGACCTTGGCGAGAACGATCGTCTGGGAAGGGAGCGTTTGGAACGGTTACGGTGGGAAAACGAGGAGGTGGAAGCTCTTATATATGATGCGGAGACTGGTAAGATTCTCTTGGACATCTCAGTTCGATTACATCAACCAAAACATGATACGAAGGTGAAGTACGGAATCAGATCATAACTAGGATTTATTGACCTAGCGCAGATTCATTTTTTATTATTAGGCGACCCTGTTAAGGCGATTCGAGCAATTCGCTCATATCTCAACATCCTCAAAGTTCTCACTAAACTGCAAAACCATATCTGCCCATGCAACTTGACATTGTATGCAAGCTCTAGTATGCCCCAACCATTGAATTATAATAAACAATAAAAACTAAGAGTAGGAGTAAGTATTAGTTTGTAGTTCGCAATCCACACGGCGATGGGAGCTCTATCTAATCTGGACGTTTTTGACTGGTCCTTCGGGAACATGAATGGCGATGTGGGCATCCATTCCATCCATCCATATCCAGCAAAGTTTATTCCTCAGATACCCAGACGTTTAATCGAACAATATTATAAGAACGACGGCTCAGCCATAATTGATCCTTTTTGCGGGTCAGGCACCACCTTAGTGGAAGCGTATCAGAAAGGAATCCCTTATGTCGGTATCGACCTAAACCCAATTGCTTGTTTGTTGTCTAAAGTCAAGACGACCCCGGTAAAGGAGAGCATATTACCTTATGCGAAAGGGATGGTGTCGGAGTCTCAGGCGGAGTATAACTTCGGAAAAGCGGAACCACCCAGCATACCGAATATTGACCACTGGTTTAAACCGGACATCCAGAATGCTGTTACTTGTTTGATATTATCCCTATGCAAGGTTGGTGACCCTGACATAAAGGACGCGCTGAGAATAGCGCTCTCTTCAATACTGGTAAGGGTGTCAAATCAGGAGAGTGACACTAGATACGCAGCCATCCAAAAGGCGTATGGAGGAAACGATGTTTTCAGGGAGTTTTTAGCCTCAGCAAAAAGGATTGATGTTGCATTAGCCACACTAAATCAAGAAACCCGGCCCCCCGGCTTAATCCTCAATAAGGACACGACGCTTGTCGAGCCGTCAGAAATTCCCATGGCTGGTGGACTCGTAATAACCTCTCCTCCTTACCCCAACGCATATGAGTACTGGCTATATCATAAGTATAGGATGTATTGGTTGGGTATGGATCCAATCGCGGTGAAGAACAGCGAGATAGGAGCAAGGGCACATTACTTTAAGAAGAACCACCAAACCGAGGCGGACTTCGAGAGGCAGATGACCCAGGTATTTTCCTTACTATCAAAAACCATCAGGAGGGGTGACAAAGCATGCTTCCTGATTGGACGGTCAATAATACATGGCCGATTCATAGATAACACAGAAATACTGGTCAGAGCGGCAAGTAAAAGCGGTTTTAAAGAAGAGGCCGTCTTCAAACGTTCCATCCCTAGTTCAAAAAAGAGCTTCAACCCCGCTCATGGTAAGATAACTACCGAGGACATTATCGTTTTCAACCTGGGTGGGTCTTAATGGAGCTGAACTTCGTATGGCGGGACTATAAGTTCTTCCCTTACGAGAAAGTCCTGGGTCAAATGGAACTTGAGTCTTTATTCCAAACGAGCAATCAACCCACACCGAATGGCATAAGGATATTGGGTGCCAATGAGCGCAGGTGGAGAGAGCTCGGAAGAAAAGCGACCTATTTTTCACACTGCACATCCGAGGATTTTAGCGTCCAAGAGACAGATCAGAAGTTAATCGAGGATACAGCCAATGGTATCAAACGGCAAAGCACAAGATACTCCTCCCATGGCCTTCACGAATATCGGGGTAAGTTCAACCCTCAAGTGGTCAGGGCCATCACGAATATCATGGGGCTCGGAAAAAGGAGTTGGGTTCTAGATCCCTTCTGTGGAAGTGGTACAGTTCTGGTAGAATCAGCCCTAATAGGTTACAATGCTGCGGGAATTGATATAAATCCAATGGCGGTGGAAATTTCCAATGCAAAGATTGAGGCTTGCTCCCTCAAACCAGAGATTATTTCTAGAGAGACGGCAGCCTTCATTAGTCGCCTTGATCGCATTCGGAAGGGCCTGTCATACGACACGGCGTTTACCGATTCGACAATCGAAAGGCTTGCAGGGGGTAGTTTGGCCGATTCGCATCCTTACTATGGCTACCTTTCCAAGTGGTTCCAGCCGTCCGTTCTCGCTCAATTGGTGGCCGTTAGAAACGAAATAGACACTTCCACTCCAGACAGCTTTAAGAAAATATTTCGAATAGTCCTCAGCGACATCTTACGCCAGGTATCCTTGCAGGATCCCGGTGATTTACGCATCCGGAGGCTCAAGAGCCCCCCTGTTAACCAAGATGTTATATGTAATTATATCGATATTATAAGAAAAAGGATGAGCACGATAGCTAGGGGTAATGAGGTTAGCTCCCACAAGGGTACAAGTGTACAAGCGCATTTAGGCGATATTCGTTCCTTTGATGCTCACACTTTGTTACCCCATACGGAGGAGATGGGCTTCGATGCTGCGGTAACTAGCCCCCCATATGCCAATGCCCTGCCTTACATCGATACTCAACGTTTGAGTATAGTGTTTTTAGAAATGTGTCATCATGACTATGTTCGAAAATTAGAAAGGGAATTGATAGGAAATCGGGAAATCACTTCTTCGGAAAGAGGGGAGTGGTCACAGAAAATGGGCCAGGAATTAGTTCACATGCCAGAATCGATAAGGATGTTGTGTCAAAACATGGCAGCATCCGTCTCCGATAACGATGGCTTCAGAAGGCAAAACACACCTCCCTTGGTGTTCAAGTATTTCTGGGAAATGTCCTACGCGTACAGAACCGTTTATAACCTGTTAAAAACAAACGGCCAGTATGCTCTCGTCGTCGGAATGAACAAGGCGCGGATTGGTGACCGGGATTTCCTGATAGACACACCTAGATTATTGGCCGACTTGGCCATTCAACATGGTTTCAAACTGGAGCGCCTGGTTGAGCTTGATACATATAGCCGTTATGATATCCATCAATCGAATTCGATTAAAAATGAATCATTAATATTACTTAAAAAGGTGGATGTCATTGAAGATCACGATTATCCCTCAGGCCCCTATCAGCGGCATAAAGCCAGTGAGGGTTGGCGATATACTAATTGATATTATCAAGGACCCCCGCTGTAAAGAATTTATTTTTGCGGTCGCATTCATGCGAATGTCCGGGTTAGGGCGATTGAGAATCGCGCTTGACGATTTGGTTTCCCGTGGAGGAACGATTTCTGGAGCTGTTGGAATCGACTCAAAGGTGACCACAGAGGAAGCTCTCCTCGAACTGCTTAGCCTGTCGAGCACAAGCACCATTTTCTATACGGTATCCGGATTCATCTATCATCCAAAGGTGTACCTAGCCTTAGGGGACACGATGGCCACCGCCGTATTTGGTAGCGCAAACCTGACCATGGATGGTTTATTTAGAAACATAGAGTTCGGGGCCGCCATCGAGCTAGACCTCACTGACCCCGATGATCAGAGCTTATGTTCGCAGCTTGAGGGTTTTATCAGAGGACTCCTTGATTCCACACAACCAAATGTTCAGGCAATAACTAATCAGCTAGTCACAGTGTTAACAAGGAAGCCCCTAATTGGAGACCCTGTTGTTGGCTCAGAAAAGAATACGTGGGAACCTGGCACACAGATATCCAAACCTGTGGCAAAAACGACGAACCCTTTGTCGCCCCTTTTTCCGGAGATAAGAGTCCCAGTCGCCCCACCGAGCTTTAAGAAAAAATTGACGCCGGTGGCTCTGACCACTCACACTGTCACAACCACGTCAATAGTCCCACCGTTGAGCACATTCATCATGCAACTATCTTCGCACGATTGTGCTCACAGAACGGGAGTTAAGGGAACGGCGGGGGTTTTAGTACCAAAAGACGCATTGCGATTTTTCCCACCCATAGCTGCTGGTCCTCGAAAATTTAAAGACATATATTTCGACGCAATTCTTAACACGCCAACAGGGAAAACCGTTCATAACTACCGTCTTTGGTACTACGATGTAAGGTCGACCGGGAAGCGAATCGATGAGCATAGATTAGATGTAGGTCATGAAACAATAGATCTAACGACCGCGGGTGGTGGGGACCTCCTAGTAATCAGTAGGATGCCATTGGGGGTGAATCCTGAGTATGAGGTCACGATATTGTCATCAAGCGACCCACAGTATGGTAAATTCCTCAGCCTTTGTGCAAAATCCACTAACGGTAAGATCTGGGGATTAATCTAATCCCAAGCCCATAATTCAGCGCGGCCTTCATGACTATGGATATATAGGCTCACTCGAATACTGGGTGGGGCTACAACATGGCGGGCTTTGAAAAAATCACGGTAGAGAAGGCAAGGGGGATTGCTGCCAAGAAGGGCCTAAAACCAGGTCGGGTAATTGGCTCAGATATGGTCCATCTTACGAAGGGCGGCAATCGTTTTACAATTATTTCATGGGAGGAGTTCGCCGAAGTTCTAGAGAAGAGGGGGCTCTCGGTCTATGAATATGGCGGTTTTATGAAGATTATGAAGGCCAAGTAATCGTGGGCTACCAGCTTATTCAATATTGACCTCCCAATCATCGATTTTACAATGTTTTATTAATCATGACGTCTGAGAAAGGATAGTTTCTCGCTAGTGTCATTTTGATTTGTTTGTTTTGAATTTAGGGGCTGATGCCATGATAAGGAATTATGGCCTCGTCCTGAGCGAGGATTTTTCGATAAACCCGGATGTTTTGTGAGCAGAAATTTCACTCCTCTCTCATCCCACATCTACCCGCGAGAAGAGGCCGGGTCGATCTATTGCTGCATACTATTGTATATGATTTCGTTTGCCTCCTCTAATATCGCCTGCACCACAGAGCATAACACTGTCCTATCCATCTCGCCAGGTTAAGGTTATATCAAACGGCTTTGTTCTCTGCTCATGGCCAGCATTCGACGCTGCCGAAGGTGCGGCGAGCTCTTCGTTCCCGGCCTGATCGGGATCAACTTGGTGATCGTCAGGATCAGGCGCTGCTCCGTATGCGGAAAGCTCACTCCTCTGTATGTGTGGGGCGATGCACCGGCAGAGCGAGAGGAAGCAAAGGTAGGGGAGGAAAAGATCATCGACGAGGAAGAGCTGCTCAGGCGCCGCATCGAGGAATCGAAGTACGCCAAGCCGTGATCAGCGCTGCTTCGTGGCGTCGAAGTCGTCCGAGGACAAACGGAACAGATACCAGTCCAACTGCTTCGCTCCCAGGCCTTCGTAAAAGCGGTGCGCCGGCTCATTCCAGTCGAGGGCGGTCCATTCCATGCGTCCGCATCCCTCTCTTTTCGCTTCCTCGGCGCAGAATCGGAACAGCTTCGTTCCGATGCCCCGACCGCGATACGGCTCGAGAACGAATATGTCCTCCAGGAAAAGCGCTCGCCGTGCCAGGAAGGTGGAGTACGTGAAAAAGAAGGTGACGTAGCCGACAGACATGTCGTCCACCATCGCCAGGAACGCGTGGAACGGCCTGTCGGCCGAGGTCGCGTCGCTTATCAGTCGAGCACGGCCCTCCTCGCTCGGGGGATCGAGGTGCTCGAAGTTGGCCAATGCCTCGACCAGTTCGACATAGCGCTCCGCGTTCCTGGCGTCCACCGGCACGATCAGCACCTCGGTCATATCCCCGTCATCGCCTGCGGCGTTAATCCTTTTTCGCCTCCTCGTCGTCGAACAGGAACAGCTCGTCGATGCTGACGCCCAGCGCCACGGCGATGTCGTGAGCAAGCCGCAGTGAGGGATTGTACTTCCCCTTCTCCAGGAACACGATCGTCTCCCTCCTGACGCCGACCTTCTCGGCCAGCTGCTCTTGCGTCAGGCCGAGGCGCGCCCGGTTCTCCTTGATGGCGGTCCTCATTCCACATCTCCGCGGCGGCCGAGGTACCAGTTGAAGCCAAGAATCGACACCACCATGACGATGAGCATAGCCCCCACCGCCTGTGACATGCTGATCTTCCAGCCTCCGCCGAACCCGAACACCATTGCCATGAAGCACACGAGGATGAACATCCCATACCACGAGTATGTCGCCGCCCTAGTCCCGATGCGCGCCGCCCGCTCATCTTTCAGCGGCTTCTCCAGGCCAAGGTGCTGGAACAGACCCCCGCCGAACAGGCCAAGGCCTAACAGCACCTCCAACCACAGGATGCCGTCCAGCGTGTCGTTCAGCAGCATCAGGATGCCGCTGAAGACGAGCAGCGCCCCTCCTAGCACCATGCTGATGGTCCTCGTCTTCACCATGTTTATGGCCATTATTGTCCCCCCTGGCGATCCGCGATCATGTCGAATTTGTCCTGCTTGATCCCTGTCATCATGTCACCGTTGTTATGTATTTCTAACCTTATGTGCGAACAACATAACATTTGTACTTAAGCTTTGTTATACATTTCTAACATCAATCGGCCGATCGTCGCCATCGATATGTACCCCGGCCTGACCAAGGCAGAACGATGGCCGACGATCAAGGCTGGGCGCCTGGAGGCCCCGCAACGCTGTTCATCCTGGGCGTGCTGCATCTGGGGCTGTTCTTCTTCGCCACGTCGAGCGATCAGGTAGCGCTTGCACGGCCCTGGGGCTGTGGATCCTCGGAATCTCGGCCCCGCTCATCATTCTAGGCATCATCGAGATGCGTCGCAACGAGGTGTTGTTCGGCACCATGGGCATGGTTTTCGGCGGACTGCTCGGCCTGGGCGCCGGCCTCTCGTTCATCCGAGGTATTATCGTCCCCGGAGAGTCGGTCATGGACGGCTACTGGTTCGCCGGCACCAGCATCGTGTTCTTCATGCTGATCCCGTCGATGCTGCGCCTGTCCCGCCTCATGTCGGCCGGGCTGGCGATCATAGGCACGGGCCTCCTGCTCCTCGGACTTAGTCTTGCCGGCGTGTTCGGAACAGCCACGACGCCGCTGACCGCCGCCGGGTTCCTCGCCCTCGCCTTCTCGCTCATATGCTACTATTCCGCCGCGGCCCAGCTCACCAACTCCGCATACGGGAGAAATATCCTTCCCATGTGACGCTCCGTCAGGACGCGATATCGGGAAACGAGCATATTTCATGGGGCATCGCGTTTCTCGGCCGGCAAACATGAGGCGGGTCGTCCTATCCTACAAAATGGTGAACAAGAACATCTGCACCAATTTCCTCCCCGGTCTGGTGGACAACGGCCTCACGGTGGAGGCGATGCGATGCGCCCCCACCGGTCCGAGGTCGGGATACAGCCTGGTGCGCATACAGGGGCCGCCGGAGCAGTGCGAGAGGGAGCTGTCGAACCTGGACAGCAGGCTGGGCGAATGGTGCACGGTGCAGCTCACCAAGCACGCGCCGGGCGATTACATCGCGATGGTATCCAACGACGACTGCGACATCTGCCACCTCATGCCGGCATGCGGCTGCTTCGTCGAATCGGCCAGGGCGGAGCCTAACGGCGGGGTGTCATGGACCATCCTCGGCCCTGATTCCGAATCGGTGAACAAGCTCATCGCCATGCTGCGCGAAACGGGGCGCGACATCGTCGTGCGCAGCAGCCGCGACCAGAGCTCCAGCACTGGACTGACGGACCATCAGGAAAAGGCGCTGGAGCTCGCGTTCGACAACGGCTACTACGACATCCCGCAGCGCATCACCCTGAAGCACCTCGCTCCCATGATGGGATGCTCCAAATCGACCCTTAACATCATCCTGCGTCGGGCCGAGAGGAAGCTGCTGGCCGAGCACCTGTCCCGTTAGAAAAAAACAGGCCGGGGCGGAACGGCATGGCGGAAGATATCGCCCCGGCCTCTGGGATCGTTCACCTTCTCTTGGCAGGCAGGCCCTTGACCGCGTCCACCATGGCCTGCAAGTTCTCCTTCTTGATCAGCGCCGACAGTCCGCACCCGGCGGATATGATGTTGAAGCCAGCGTCCACGGAGCGCAGCGCATCATGCTTGACCTGTTCCGGCGTCCCCTGCAGCAGCGGCTTGACGACGCCGACGTTGCCGATCAGCGCGGCCCGGCCGTCCACGATCTCCACGGCCTTGTAGGGGTCGCTCTTCTCCTCGATGCTCAGTCCGTCCGCTCCGGTGGAGACCATCTGTTCGAGCATCGGCACCATGTTCCCGCAGATGTGCAGCACCTTCTTGGTGTCCTCCAGTCCGCTGAACACCCGCCTGACGTACGGTCCGGCGTACTCGTCGAACCAGTCGGGGTTGATCATGTCCCACGACGCGGACGGTTCGGACATCTGTATGAGGTCGACGTGCAGCTTCTCCACCTCCTGCAGCCACATCCGCTCGTACTCGGCGGCGAACTTGACGATTTTGTGGGTCTTCTCCGGCTCGGTGACGATCCACAGCAGCAGGTTGTCCGTCCCTACCAGGTGGCCGGCGATGGTGAACGGCCCGGTGACGCCGACGATGGTCGGCAGCTCGTTGCCCGCTCCCTCCTTCATTGCGCGGGCGGCGTCCAGGATGACCTTGTTCCTGGCCATCGTCTTGATCTCGTCGCGGCTTGGCAGCACGAGGTCCTCGTCGATGCGCGACAGCAGCGGGTTGGACTTGACCATGGGCGTGCTGTTCTTCTTCCCCAGGTCCACCTTGCAGCCCAGCGCCTCGGCCTCGTACGAAAGGCAGTATGGTATCCGGCACGACTCCAGTCCGACGAAGGGGTACATCGAAAGCCCCAGCTTGGTCATCAGCTTGGCGTCGGTATGCACGTCCGGCCATGCCGCTCCGCAATAGTCCATCAGCTCGGTGGTGGCGGCGGTGGTCATGCCCGCTACCGCCGGCCGGTCAACTTCCTTGCATGCCAGCGAGCGGAGCAAGCGCTCCCTCGGCGTCATTCCGTTGTCCTTCCTCTCTTCAGTTGCCATATTATGTCACGTCCATTGATGTGTGAGAGGGGGCGCTCGGCGCCCCCTCGGTCCGTTCAGTTGGTCTGCCCCCTCTTCTGGGTCTCCACCTTCGGCAGGGTCGCCGGAGCGCGCGCCTTCTCCCTGGACAGGAAGCCGGCCACGGTGGCGATCACCATGCATACCAGCATGAACAGCCATATCGTCTGGTATCCTGCCGCGGTGCGCTCCACCAGCATGAGGCCGGTCAGCTGCTGCAGGATGGCCCCGCCGGCGAAGGGGAAGATGTTCAGCGCTGCGGTGGTAGTTCCGACAATGCTGATCGGGAACAGCTCCTTGATCTGCGCATAGCTCACCACGAAGAAGCCTCCGAAGAAGCCGAACATGAAGTTGATGGCGATCTGCGAGACCACTGTGTCCAGCATCCCGGCGGTCATCCATATGACCGCCCATATGGCGGTGTAGGCGACCGTTCCGACGATCAGCACCTTCTTGCGGGACTTGAGGACCTTGTCCGACAGTATCCCGGCCAGCGGGCAGCCCACGATCATCCCGATGCCGATGAACGTCAGCACCGTGCCGTAGGTGGCCTTGTCCCAGCCCAGGACGTCGGCGTAGTACGGTCCGGCCCACAGTCCCTGGTACACCATGATGCTTCCGTACATGAAGAAGAACCAGATGGCCAGGGGCCAGAACTTCATCCCCGAGCCGAAGGTCATCCTTAGCGCCTTCCTCATGGGGATCTTCTCTACCTCCTTGGCCTCCGGTATCGGCTCTCCGGTCTCGTCCGACTCGATCTCCTGTATGGTCGGCAGGCCCATGTCGGCGGGGCGGTCGCGTGTTATGACCCACGCCACCACGGCCAGGACGACGGTGATGACGCCCAGCACCAGGAACACCTGCTGCCATCCCATCGCGTCGGACATCAGGGCGAGCGGTCCGGCGGCGCTGAGGGCGCCGATGTTCCCCACTGCCAGCAGTATGCCGGACAGCGAGGCGAACTCGTTCTTGCGGTACCATGTGGCAAGGATCTTCATGATGGGGATGTACACCATCGCCACGCCGACGCCGATCAGAACCCTGCCGGCGATGACCAGCAGGAAGCTGGACGCGATTCCGGTGAGGATCGCGCCCACCGCGGCCACCAGGGTGAAAATGCTCACCGTCTTCCGCGGCCCCCAGCTGTCGGTCAGCAGGCCGGAGGGCAGCTGCATTATGGTGTAGGCGTAGAAGTACGCCGAGCTCAGCAATGCGATCGAGGCCGCCCCTACGCCGAATGTGCTCTGCAGATCCTCCGAGACCACCGCCGTTGATACGCGGTGGAAATACACGAAGAAGTATGCGAAGGCCAGAATGCCGAATATCGCCCAGCGATACCGGAACACCTTCGATTTTGCTTTACTGTCGAGTGCCATTCCTCTTCTCCTCCATCGGCCCATCGTTGGCCGATCCGGGGGAGAATGGGCGTGTCGCTACTAGCATCCCGTGGCGGATATGTTCGATTTTGTTGCCGTGAAAAAGCCAACGGCGAACAGGTCCGCCGTGACAAAGCGATGCACACTATCGTACCTATCCGATGTACGGTCGGAATCATTCATACGGGGGGAAGAGTGGATCGGTCGGGCACGGGAAGATATATCATTCCGATGGCCATGCCCGTATGGGATCTCGGTGACCAGCTTTCGCCGGGTATGTTCCATTGCGGCAGAATAGCATCGAGCCAGCATGGGTTTTTCATACCACGCTAACTTTAAATATCATAACCATTATCGGACCCATACGCTGAACGCGCTGAGGACGTTCGACCAGACGCCATGGGCAATGCTCTAGCATCCCAATTTCCCCTCTACTCCATTCTCGGAGGGCGGATAACGCGTCACGGTCGAAGGTGCTGACCTCGAGCGATCGATATCGAGCGATCGAGAAAATCACGCGTAGCACAAAGAGAGTGGATTCTCTCCAGATGCGAGAGGGAGAACCATGCCAAACAAAAGACGTCCACGGAAAGGCTCGAAAGCATATTCACCGCGCAAGAGAGCAGTAAGCCAGACTCCTAGACTAGACTCGTGGCCCGAGATCAGCGAAGGCCCTAAGCTTCAGGGATTCGCCGGGTACAAGGCAGGGATGACCCATGCCTTCGTGGTCGATTTCAGACCCAAGAGCCTCACCACCGGCCAGGAGATCCAGATCCCTGTCACCGTGCTGGAGGTCCCGCCCATGAAGGTGGCGGCTGTCAGGGTGTACGAGAGCACCCGGTACGGCCTGCGCACCGTCGGAGAGGTGTGGGCCGGATCGCTCAACAGCGAGCTGGGAAGGAAACTACCCATCCCCAAGAACTATGATGCCGAGAAGGCCTGGAGCGAACTGACAAAGAGCGACATCGAAGATGTCCGTATTCTCACGTACACTCAGCCCAGGATGATCACCGGCGTTCCCAAGAAGGTCCCCGACCTGATGGAGACGAGGGTCGGCGGCGGCACCATTGATGAGAGGCTCGAGTACGCCAAGGCGCTGCTGGGCAAGGACATCACGGTCGCCGACTTCGTGAAGGACGGAGGCGTCATCGATGTCTCCGCCATCACCAAGGGCAAGGGATTCCAGGGCGCCGTCAAGAGATGGGGCATCAAGCTTCTGCACCACAAGAACTCCAAGCACCGCCGCATGGTGGGCAACCTGGGCCCCAAGCGGCCCGGGTATGTCAGGCCGACCGTGCCTCAAGCCGGTCAGGTCGGTTACCACCAGAGGACCGAGTTCAACAAGCGCGTCCTCAAGATCGGTGAGAAGGGAGAGGAGGTCACCCCCAAGGGCGGCTTCCTCAACTACGGCGAGGTCAGGAACAACTACGTGCTGATCCACGGCTCCGTGCCCGGACCCACCAAGAGGCTCATCCGCCTCAGGGACCCCGTCAGGCCGAGCGGCCCCGCACTGAAGGAAGCTCCGAACCTGGTCTATGTCTCCACCCAGTCCAAGCAGGGGGCCTGAAGATCATGGCAAAGAACAGTGTCAATGTTTATTCTGTAAAAGGCGACGTTGTCAGGAGCGTCGAGCTGCCCTCCGCCTTCGAGGTGGAGTTCAGGCCCGACCTCATCCACCGCGCCGTAGTGGCCGAGCAGGCCAACAAGCGCCAGGCCTATGGCCCCAGCCCCACCGCGGGTGTGAGGCACTCTGTCTCCCAGTGGGGAAAGGGCCGCGGCGTGTCCCGTGTCCAGAGGCTTTCTCAGGGCAGCAAGGCCGCCGAGTCGCCCAACAACGTGGGCGGCCGCCGCGCCTTCCCGCCCAAGCCAGAGAAGGACTACTCTAAGAAAGTCAACAGGAAGGAGAGGCAGAAGGCAAGACTGTCCGCACTGGCCGCCATGGCCGATGTTGAGATCGTCCGCCAGCGCGGCCATCTCTTCGATGAGGGCATCACCACCCCGGTGATAGTGGAGGACGTGTTCGAGAGCCTGTCCACCACCGCCGAGGTCTACGAGGCCCTGGACATGATCGGCGTCTCCGCCGACTTGGGAAGGGCCAAGGACGGCCGCAAGATAAGGCCGGGAAGGGGCAAGATGCGTTCCCGCAGGCACAAGGGCAAGCGCTCCGTCCTGCTGGTCGTCTCCGCTCTGGAGGCTCCTCTGTTCAAGGGGGCCGGCAACCTGCCCGGCGTCGAGATCGTAAGCGCTGACGGACTTAACACCGGCAGGCTCGCCCCGGGCGGAATGCCCGGAAGGCTGGCGGTGTTCTCTGAGTCCGCCCTCAAGATGATAGGAGAGTGGTAAGGATGGCCAAGGATAACATCCTCATGCACCCCTATGTCACTGAAAAGACAATGAACGGCATGACCGGCACCCCCACCCAGGACTTCAAGGACGGCAACCGCATCGAGTTCGTGGTCCTGAAGTCCGCGACCAAGAAGGACATCAAGGAGGCCTTCGAGGCATACTTCGAGGTAAAGGTCGACAAGGTCTGGACCAAGGTCACCAAGAATGGGAAGCGTGCCACTATACTGCTCGCCGAGGGATACTCGGCAGAGGACATCGGAATGAGAATCGGAGTGTTCTGAGGGGATACTATGGGAAAACAACTCAGACAGCAGAGGCGTGGCAAGGGAACGTCGGTATACCGCAGCCCTAGCCACAGGCACGTTGCAGACATCCGGTATCCCCGCCTCGATGCCACCAGCGGCACCATCGAGGACCTTGTGCACGCTCCCGGCCGGAGCGGCCCCCTGGCGAAGGTCGACTTCGCCGGCAGGAAGGTCTTCCTGATCGCCGCCGAGGGCATGATGGTAGGGGAAGACGTCAGCTACGGGGTCGCCGGGAGCATCGCTCCGGGCAATGTGGTCCCGATTAGCAGCGTCCCCGAAGGAACGTTCGTATACAATATCGAAGGACAGCCCGGCGACGGCGGCAAGTTCGTACGCACCGCCGGAACGTCCGCCACCGTGGTCAGCAGGGGCGACAAGGTCGTGTTGCTAATGCCCAGCGGCTCATTCAAGTCGTTCGACCCCCGCTGCGCTGCCTCCGTCGGCGTCGTTGCCGGGGGCGGCATGAAGGAGAAGCCGTTCGGTAAGGCCGGCAACAAGGTCCACGCCTACCGCAGCAAGAGCAAGGCCACCTTCAAGGTGAAGGGTCTGGCCATGAACGCGGTCGATCACCCCCACGGCGGTGGAGGACACCCGCATGTGGGTAAGCCCAGCACCGTTAGCAGGAATGCACCGCCAGGACGTAAGGTCGGTCGTCTATCCCCCAAGCGGAGGAAGTGATTAAATGGCAAAGGAAAAGGTAGGCAGCCAGAAAGCCGCGCGCAGGAAGCAGCGCAAGAAGAAGGGCGGCATCACCGCGAAGAGGAAGAAGGAGTTCACCTTCCGTGGATACACCATGGAAGAGCTCCTGGAGATGCCCTTCGACGAGATGGTGCTGCTGCTCCCCTCCAGGGCCAGGAGGACCCTCTCCCGGGGTATGAACGAGGACCAGAGGATCGCGTACAACGTCCTGAAGAACGAGGACCGCGAGGTCACCAGGACCCACCGCCGCGATGTGCCCATCGTCCCGCAGTTCGTCGGGAAGAGAGTGTCCGTGTACAACGGGAAAGAGTTCATCGAGTTCGAGATCAAGCCCGAGATGATCGGGCACTTCACTGGCGAGTTCGCGATGACCCGCGGCGAAGTGAAGCACTCCGGACCGGGTGTCGGTGCCACCAGAGGCTCCAAGTTCCTGCCGCTGAAGTGAGGTGAACACACATGGCTGGATACACACAATATTCGGATCCGGACACCACCGCTCGGGCCATCGGCAAGGAGATGCCCATCTCCCCCAAGAACTCCCGTGAGGTGTGCAGGATGGTGCGCGGCAAGAAGGTCGATGTCGCCATCCGCATGCTGCAGGAGGTCGCCGAGCTCAAGAGGCCCGTGCAGTTCGCCCGCAACAACGCTGGCGTAGCGCACAAGAAGGGGGTCGGCCCCGGGCGCTTCCCCGAGAAGTCCGCCAAGGCCATCCTCAGGGTCATCGAGAGCGCCAGGCACAACGCCGAGTACAAGGGCCTTGACGCCGAGAACCTGCGGATCAAGGTCATCACCGCCAACCTCGGCCGGACCACCCCTGGATACATGCCCCGCGCCTACGGACGGAGCACCCAGTGGAATCAGCAGACCGTCAACATCGAGGTCATCCTGGAGGAGGTGCAGTAATGGCAAACGAGAGGAAGTTCATAGCAGAGAACGTCCGCCGGGTCCTCCTCAAGGAGTACCTCATGAAGGAGGTCAGCAGGGCCGGCTTCGGCGGATTGGACGTACAGAGGACCCCCATGGGGACGAGGGTGACGCTGGTCACCGAGCGCCCCGGGATTGTCATCGGACGCCGCGGCGCGGCCATCAAGAACCTGACCCGGGCGATCGAGGAGGACTTCAAGTTTGACAACCCCCAGGTGGAGGTCCAGGAGGTAGAGAGCCCCAACCTCAACGCCCAGATCATGGCCGAGAAGCTGGCCTTCGCTCTGGAGAGAGGCTGGCACTTCCGCCGGGCCGGGCACTCCACCCTGCGCAGGGTCATGGAGTCCGGCGCCCGCGGCTGCCACATCATCATCGCCGGCAAGCTGACCGGCCAGAGGCACCGCACCGAGAAGTTCAAGGACGGCTACATCAAGTTCTGCGGCGAGACCAAGCTCACCAACATGGACCGTGGCTATGCCGTCGCCAAGCTCAAGCCGGGCGTCATCGGCGTCACCGTGGAGATCATGCACCCCGACGCCAAGCTGCCCGACGAGGTAGATGTTGCCATTCCCGCAGAGGCGGCCGAGAAGTTCCCCGACCTTGCTGAGCTCATCAACAAGAAGGAGGCGCCCATCGTTGCCGTCGAAGTGAGGGAGAAGGCCGAGGAATCGGCTGAGGCAGAAGAGCCGGAAGAGCCCGTTGAGGCGTCCTCCGGCGCGGAGGAGGGTGAGCAGTAATGGCCCTCCTGCGCTCTGAGGAGATCCGGAAGATGTCCGTCGAGGACAGGAACAAGAAGCTCCGCGAGCTCCGCGACGAGCTCATGCATGAGAGGGGTGCGGCCGCCATGGGCGGTGCGCCCGTCAACCCCGGGAAGATCAGGGCCCTCAGGTCCAGCATCGCTCGGATCGTGACCATCCAGAGGGAGGTGGAGAAGCACTAATGGCTGAGATTTGTCCGGTATGTGGACTACCCCAAGAGCTGTGCATGTGCGAAGAGATCGCACGTGAGCAACAGACCGTCCGAATTAGCACTGATAGCCGGCGCTACGGCAAGATCGTCACCGTCGTTGAAGGGATCGATGAGAACGACATCGACATGGATGACCTTGCCAAGAAGCTCAAGAGCAAATGTGCTGCCGGAGGTACGGCCAAGAAGGGCCGCATCGAGCTTCAGGGCGACCACAAGAAGAAGGTCAAAGAGGCCCTCGAGCAGATGGGCTTCAAGACGGACGTCAGATGAGCAGGGTACGAAAGAGGGATGTCATGAGATCGGAACTCATAGGTCTGGATGTGGAGGTCAGGTCGTCTGGCCAGGGCGCCTTCGAAGGCACCGTGGTGGACGAGACCAAGAATACCTTCACCATAAGGCGGCAGGACCGCGAGGTCGTGGTGCCGAAGGACCACAGCGAGTTCCAGTTCACATACCAGGGCGAAAAGGTTCTCCTCCAAGGATCGGAGATCCAGTTCCGACCTGAAGATCGAATCAAGAAAATTAGGTGATCCCAATGGCTAACGAAGTCAAGGATATCGGAATCGATGTCAAGGTTCCTGAAACCACCTGCACCGACAAGTACTGCCCCTTCCACGGGGAGCTTGCGGTCCGGGGTCAGATCATCGAGGGGGTTGTAGTCTCCACCAAGATGGACAAGACCGCAGTGGTCGAGAGGAACTATCTGAACTATCAACAGAAGTACGAGAGATACGAGAAGAGGACGAGCCGCTACTCGGCGCACAACCCTCCGTGCATGGAGGTCAAGGCCGGCGACCATGTGAAGATCATGGAATGCCGCCCGCTGAGCAAGACCGTCTCCTTCGTTATCGTAGATAAGAGGTGAAGGTGATGAAGGGAATCGCAGGGAACCAAACGCGCGGGGTCTGCAACGGCTCCACGCTCAATGTCGTCGACAACACCGGCGCCAAGACGATCCAGATCATCACCGTCCCCGGTTATCACGGGACCGCTCGCAGGGTCCCCTCGGCCGGCGTCGGCGACATCGTCATCGCGTCGGTCAAGAAGGGCACTCCAGAGATGAGAAGGCAGATAGTCCACGCTGTCGTGGTCCGTCAGCGCCGCCCGTTCAGGCGCGCCGACGGCGTGATGGTGATGTTCGAGGACAACGCTGCGGTCATCACCTCCGAGACGGGCGAGACCAAGGGAACGGACATAAAGGGTGCCGTGGCTAGGGAGGCCGCCGAGAGGTGGCCCCGCATAGCCGCAACGGCATCCATCATCGTCTGAGGTGAATAGAATGGTAGACAGCAAGAAGGCAAGAAAGCAGAGGAAGGCGCTGTACAACGCGCCCAACCATGTCCGTAGCGCCATGGTATCCTCCCACCTCGACGACCCGCTGCGCAAGGAGTACAAGCTGCGCGCGGTCCGTGTGGTCAAGGGCGACACCGTCAAGATCATGCGCGGGGATGAAGAGGTCCTCGGGCTCGAGGGCAAGGTCCAGGAAGTGCAGACCAAGACCGGGCGCATCATAGTGGAAGGCGTGACCATCGCCAAGGCCGATGGCACCCAGACCGCGCGCCCCGTGCACTCCTCCAAGGTCATGATCACCAAGCTTGACCTTACCGACGCCCGTCGCAAGGAGAAGCTCACCAAGGCCAAGGAGGTTTCACAATGAGCAATGAAATGAAGAGACTGACCGCCCCCAGAAGCTGGCCGATCAAGCGCAAGGCGCACCTCTGGATCACCAAGCCGTCCCCCGGAGCACATGCCCTTGAGGACAGTGTGCCGGTGACCGTGGTGGTCAGGGACCTGCTCAAGATCTGCAACACCGCGGCCGAGGTCAAGACGATCCTGTCCAACCGCGACATGCTGGTGGACGGAAAGATAGTGAACGACTCAAGGAAGGGCATCGGCCTGATGGACGTAATCTCGTTCCCGAAGGCCAACTCCCACTACCGCATGGTCGTCAATGTCCGCGGCAAGCTGACCCTAGTGGCCATTCCCGAGGAGAAGTCCTCGTGGAAGCTGTGTCGCATCGACAACAAGACCATCGTGCCCGGTGGAAAGACCCAGCTCAACCTCCACGACGGGAGGAACATCCTGGTGGAGAAGGACGAGTACAAGACCGGGGACGTCCTGAAGATCGAGGTCCCCACCCAGAAGATCCTGGGCGCGTACAAGATGGAGCAGGGTAGCATGGCGCTCATCACCTCCGGTTCCAGCGTCGGCAGGGCCGAGGTCATCGATGAGATCATCGTCAGAAGGCTGTCCTCCGACAACATCGTCAACTTCAAGAACGGCTCCTCCACCACGAGGGGCAACGTGTTCGTCATCGGCAACAAGGTGCCGGAGATAGAACTGCCCGAGGAGGCGGCGATATGAGCGACGTCATGAGGGCTCCTTACATCGCCAAAGTCGTGGTCAACATCGGCGTGGGCGAGGCGGGCGACCGCCTCAACAAGGCCCAGAAGGTCCTCGGAATGCTCACCGCCCACAAGCCCAAGGTCACTGTCGCCAAGGTCACCAACCGTGACCTGGGGGTCAGGGATGGCATGCCCATCGGGTGCAAGGTCACCCTCAGGCGGAAGGACGCCGATGAGTTCCTGCGAAAGGCCCTGTCCATCCGCGAGAACCGCATCGCCACCTACAGCTTCGATCGGGAGGGCAACATGTCGTTCGGAATATCCGACTATACCGACTTCGAGGGTATGAAGTACGATCCCGAGATCGGCATATTCGGAATGGACGTCAGCGTGGTATTCAACCGCCCTGGTTACAGGGTGGCGAAGAGGCGCATCGCGCCCAAGAGGATACCCAGGGAACACCGCATCACCCGCGAGGAGACCCAGGCCTTCATGCGCGAGCGGTTCAACGTGGAGGTGGTCGATTGAAGACTAAGAAGGAATTCGGCAGGAAGAAGGGCTGCCTGCGTTGCGGCAGGAGGCGCGGCATAGTGCGCAGGTACGGTATGCACCTGTGCAGGCAATGCTTCCGTGAAGCAGCACCGGAGATCGGTTTCAAGAAGTATTCGTGAGGTGATGACATGCAGAGCGACCCACTTAACGATGCTATGTCGACCATCAAGAACGCGGCCTCAGTCGGCAAGAGCGAATGCGTGATCCACCCGTCCTCCAAGATGATCGGAAGGGTGCTGAAGGTCATGCAGGAGCACGGTTATATCAACCAGTTCGAGTTCGTCGAGGACGGCAAGGCCGGACTGTTCAAGGTTCGAATGCAGGGCAAGATCAATGATTGCGGCGTAATAAAGCCGAGATACTCGGTCCAGAAGAACGACCTCGAGAGGTTCGAGTCCCGTTACCTCCCGGCACAGGACTTTGGCGTGCTGATACTCACCACCACCGCCGGTGTGGTCAGCCATGCCAGGGCCAAGGAGCTGGGCGTTGGCGGCAAGCTTCTGGCCTACGTGTACTGAGGGATGCAGATGACACTGAGCGGAATGATAGAGCAGAGAATCACCATCCCCGCGGGCGTCACTGCCTCCGTCGACGGAGGCATGGTCTCCGTCAAGGGGCCCAAGGCCACCCTCCAGAGGGAGTTCACCTACCCCAAGATCAAGATCCAGGTGGAGGGTGACGAGGTGGTTGTGAGCAGCGAGCTCCCCCGTGTCCGGGAAAAGGCCATGGTGGGAACCTTCGGCGCTCACATCGCCAACATGATGGCGGGCGTGACCAAGGGGTTCGAGTACGAGATGAAGATCGTCCACTCCCACTTCCCCATGAAGACCTCGGTGAAGGGCGACGTGTTCGTCATCGAGAACTTCCTCGGGGAGAGAGCGCCCCGCAAGGCCAAGATCCTCGGGAACACCAAGATACAGGTGAAGGGGAACGACGTCCTGGTGACCGGGAACGACCTGGAGAAGGTCTCCCAGACGGCCGCCAACATCGAGCGCGCCACCACCATCAAGGGCTTCGACAGCAGGGTGTTCCAGGACGGGATATATATCACTAAGAAAGGAAAGAGGGTGAGCCCGTGAGCGCTGACAAGAAGATGGAGATCAACGAGCTGACCGACCTTCCTTACTACAGGAACGAGTACACTGCCCAGCTGGAAGCCATGGGCATCACCTCGGTGGCCGAGCTGAAGAAGGCTCTGGCCGACAAGGCCAAGGCCCAGGAGATCGAGGACCAGCTCGAGGGCATCGGCCCCAAGTACCTGGCCCTCTGGAAGAAGGAGCTGGGCGTGAAGGCCTCCCGCAAGAAGAAGGCGGACGAGGAAGTGGCAGAGATCGTCGAGCCCGAGGCCGAGATCGTCGAGGAGGGCGGTTACCGCGTCAAGAAGAAGCCTGAGCTGGACGAGGAGACGAAGAAGCTGCTGGCGTTGCGCAACGAGATGTCCAACGACCGCATCGCCTTCCTCCGCCAGGAGTGGTTCCGCTTCCCCCGTCTGGGCGAGAAGTGGAGAAAGCCCCGCGGCATGCACTCCAAGATGAGGCGGCACTACAGCTACCGCCCCAACGTGGTCAGCATCGGCTACCGCGGCCCGGCCAAGGTCCGCGGCCTGCACGCTTCCGGATTCCAGGAAGTCCTGGTCCACAACCCTGACCAGCTCGATAACGTCGATCCGAAGATCCAGGCGGTCCGGGTGGGCTCGAGCGTTGGTTTCAAGAAGAGGCAGGTCATCGAGGCTAAGGCCGACGAGATGGGCATTCGCGTGCTCAACAGGACGGGATGAACATGGACCTCAAGAACCAGAAGCGTATGGCCGCCGAGATCCTTGACTGCGGGTACAACCGCGTATGGATCGACCCCAACCGGGCAGAGGACGTGGCCGACGCCATCACCAGGGCGGACATCAGGACCGCCATCGCATCCGGCACCGTAAAGGCGCTGCCAAAGAAAGGCATCTCCAAGGGCCGGACCAGGCACAACCGTGCCCAGCGCAGGAAGGGCCGCCAGCGCGGCCCCGGCTCCCGTAAGGGCCGGGCCGGTGCGAGGACCCCGACCAAGAGGGATTGGATCCAGACCATCCGTCCCATCCGCGCCACCCTCAGAGATCTGAGGGAAGAGGGCAAGATCCCCCGCTCCGTGTACCGGGAGTTCTACATGAAGGCCAAGGGCGGGATGTTCAAGAGCCGTGCTCACCTGATATCCCACCTGAAGACCGAAGGACACCTCCAGGAGGGACAGTGAAATGGCAGAGGGTCCAAGATACAGGGTCCATTTCCGCCGCAGGCGGGAGGGAAGGACCGACTACAGGCAGAGGCAGCGTCTGCTCCGCGCCCGCGTTCCGCGGGCGGTGGTGCGGCTGTCCCTGCGCAACGCCAGCATTCAGTTCATCGCGTTCGAGATGGAAGGCGACAAGGTGCTTGCCCAGGCAAGCTCCCGTGAGCTCGCCGACCTGGGCTGGAACGGCGTGACCGGGAACATCCCGGCCACCTACCTCACCGGCTACCTTGCCGGCAAGAGGGCAATGGCCAACGGCATCGAGGAAGCGGTGCTGGATATAGGCCAGAAGGTCCCGGTCAAAGGCTCGAACGTGTTCGCCGCCCTCAAGGGAATGGTCGACGCCGGTATGGACATACCGTACGGCGATGGCGTGTTCCCCTCCGAGGACAGGCTTGCTGGGAAGCATATCAGCGAGGACATCGCGAAGATGATCGAAGAAGTGAAGAGCCGCATGGAGGCTGATTAAGGATGGCCGACTGGATACCAAAGACCAAGCTGGGCAGGATGGTCCTGAACGGTGAGATAAACACCATGAGCCAGGCCCTTGCCACCAAGCTCCCCCTGAGGGAGCCTGAGATCGTCGACATCCTCCTTCCCGAGCTCAAGGACGAGGTCCTCGACCTCAACATGGTCCAGCGCATGACCGACTCCGGAAGGAGGGTCAGGTTCGCTGTGACCTGCGCCATCGGCAACGGGGACGGGTTCGTCGGACTTGGAAGGGCCAAGGGCAAGGAGGTCGGGCCGACCATCAGGAAGGCCATCGACAACGCCAAGCTCAACATGATCGAGATCAAGAGGGGCTGCGGCTCCTGGGAGTGCGGCTGCGGCACCGCCCACTCGCTCCCCATGACCGTCGTCGGCAAGACCGGCTCCGTCGAGGTGACGCTCAGGTCGGCGCCTCGCGGGGTCGGCCTTGCGGTCGGCGACGTGCCCAAGAGCATCCTCGGCCTGGCCGGGGTAAAGGACTGCTGGGGTTTCGCCCGTGGCCACACCAAGACCACGGTGAACTACGCCCTCGCCACCTTCGATGCGCTCAAGAGGACCTCTGAGCTTCGCGTCTCCGACGAGCAGGAGAAGCGCCTGAGGATCGTCAGCGGGCCCGCTCAGATCAACATCGTCGGGACGGACCTCCCCGAGGACGTCCAGGGCAAGGAAGCGTGATTGAAATGGCATTTGCTGTCATCAGAGTGCGCGGGCACATAAACATCAAGAAGGACATCGAGGACACCATGACCCTCCTCCGCCTCAACAGGGTGAACCATTGCGTGGTCATCCCCCAGAACGACGTGTACAAGGGGATGCTCCAGAAGGCAAAGGACTTCATCACCTGGGGCGAGGTATCGGACGAAATGCTGGCCAAGATGATCCAGAGCCGCGGCCGGCTGCTGGGGGACAAGGTCATCGACGACGCCTACGTCGCCGAGAACACCTCCTACCAGAGCGTGGACGCGTTCGCCAAGGGCGTCGTGGCCGACGAGGTCAAGTATGCCGACCTCAAGGAAGTGAAGCCTCTGTTCAGGCTTCACCCTCCCCGGCAGGGCTACGAGGCTGTGAAGAAGGACTTCAAGACCCACGGTTCCCTGGGATACCGCGGCGAGAAGATCAACGCCCTCATTGAGAGGATGCTGTGAGGTATCAAGATGCCAAGCAGGACCAATAAGTTCAGGGGTCGCAGGACCCACGGAAGGGGCAAGAAGGCGGGTCGCGGAGCCGGTATCCAGGGTGGACACGGCAACGCCGGTCTGCACAAGCACAAGACCATGTCGGTGCTCAAGTACGACCCTCTGCACTTCGGCAGACACGGGTTCAAGCGCCCCCAAAAGATGGTTTCGGCCAAGATAACCCTCAACATCGGGGACCTCGACGAGAAGCTCGAAGGGTTCCTCAGGGACGGCTTCGCCGAGAAACAGGACGGCAAGGTAAAAGTAAACCTAGCCAATATGGGCGTCGACAAACTCCTTGGCTTCGGCAAGACCACCAACTCCTACGACATAGTCGTCGCCGAGTTCTCGGCGAAGGCTCAGGAGAAGTTGGAGGCGGCCGGTGGCTCCATAGAACAGCCTTAAAAGACGTTCAGGGATGAACATGGCCGAAACGAAGAGCATGCTATACAGGCTGAAGCCGCTGACAGACAGGCTTCCCACCGTCAAACGTCCGGAAGGGCACGTGCACTTCCGGACCAAGATCATGTGGGTAGTCCTGATGTTGGTCTTCTACTTCATAATGACAAACGTCTTCCTCTATGGACTGGACCAAGGCAAGAGCCTTGACGTGTTCGCCGGGTACCGGGCCATCCTGGCGGGCGCTCAGGGTTCGCTGATGCACCTTGGCATCGGTCCGATCGTGACGGCGTCCATCATAATGCAGCTCTTCGTGGGGGCCAAAATCATCCGCCTGGACCTCTCGAACGAGGAGGACAAGTCGGTGTACCAGGGGACCCAGAAGTTCCTGGTGCTCGTCATGATCCTCATCGAGTCGGTCCCCCAGGTGTTCGGCTACCTGGTCCCGTCCGGCAACCTCATCGACGGCCTCAACAGCGTCGTCGGCGTGGGCGGCCTGATCGATGGCCAGGGGCTTGCGCAGATCATCATCATAGCGCAGCTGTTCGTCGGCTCCTACCTGGTGTTCCTAATGGACGAGGTGGTGTCGAAATGGGGCGTGGGCAGCGGGATATCGCTGTTCATCGCGGCCGGAGTGGCGCAAGCCATTTTCACCGGCACGGCGAACTGGGTCCCCGCCGTACCGGGCGAGGCGGTCAGTCTGAACAACCCGCCCTCGGGGACCATCCCCAAGACCATCTATTTCCTTACCAACATGTCGGCGGGCGACCTCGCGGGAGGCGGCTATGAGTCCATACTCATATCGCCGCCCAATCCAATGGTCGCTCTGATCGGCACCATAGTCATATTCATGTTCGTCGCCTACATCGAGTCGGCGAGGATCGAGCTGCCTCTGGCCCACGGCGGCGCCAGAGGGGCCCGCGGAAGATATCCGATCAAGCTGCTGTACGCGTCCAACATTCCGGTCATCCTGATGGCCGCGTTGCTGGCGAACGTCAGCATGTTCACGCTCCTGCTGTGGAACCCGGACAGCATCCTGTCGCAGATCCCGCTCATCGGGCACAATAGCGCGCTTGGCTACTTCGAGCCGGGGCAGACCAATCCGGCCGGAGGGCTGGCGTGGTACCTGTCGGCGCCCCGGGGGCTGCATGATTGGCTGCTGCCGATGCTCAATCCCGCGGCATACTCGGCGCAGGTGTACGGCCACAGCTCGCTTCAGATAATGATACGAGTGATCACGTACTTCGGCGTCATGGTCATCGGTTCGATCATGTTCGCCAAATTCTGGATCATGACCACCAACATGGGCCCGGAGGCCGTGGCCAGGAAGATCGAGAGCTCCGGCCTCCAGATACCCGGGTTCAGGCGCGACCCCCGCGTCCTGAAGCGCGTGCTGGAGAGGTACATCCCGGTCGTGACGGTGATATCCGGTGCGCTGGTCGGCGCACTGGCCGCCGGCGCGGACCTCATCGGAACGGTCGGCAACGCATCCGGTACCGGTGTGCTGCTGGCGGTGGGCATCCTGATCCAGTTCTACGAAGCGCTGGGCCGCGAGCAGATGATGGAGATGCACCCCATGCTTAGGGGCTTCTTCGGAGGTGAGTGAAAGTGACGACCGCATCCCCGCCGGTGCCTCCGGCACCCTCGGCCAAGAAGCAGTCGAGCACCTTCATCACCATATTCATCTTCCTGTTCGCGATGTTCGTCCTGTTCGATCAGGACCTGCGCCGCGGACTGGGCAACCTGGTCGGATATGTGCTGGAACCGCTCATCGGGTTCAGCGGTTCCTCTCCGGTGCTGACGCTCATCCTGGCGGGCATCGTGATGACGGGACTGACCACCCTGCTGAGGCACTTCTTCACCGACTACGTCGGCCAGGCCGAGAGCCAGGCCGTGGTGAGCGCGTTCAACAAGGAGCTGCGCCAGGCCCGGCTGGACAACAACATGTACAAGATGAAGAAGCTGTCCGAGCAGCAGAACAAGATCCTGCAGAAGAGCATGGACATGTCCACCACCCAGATGAAGCTCATGCCGGTCACCATGCTGATCATCATCCCGGTGTTCGCATGGGTCTCGGTGTTCATCGCCGGCCTTCCGGCCGGAGCGGCCATCGTGAACGTGCCATGGGCTTCCGGTGTCGACCTCAACGCGTCCACCATCATGCCGCACTGGATCCTGCTGTACTCGCTGATCAGCATCCCCTTTGCCCAGGTGCTTAACCGCGCCCTCCGGTACTTCAGCTTCAAGAAGAAGCTCCGGGGTATCGAGGCGGCCGGGGCATGAGGATCACCATCTCAGGCCCGCCTGGCTCCGGCAAGACCACCGTCTGCCGGATGCTGGGTGATCGCCTGGGCATCGATGTGGTGATATCTGGCCACATCTTCAGGCAGATGGCGAAGGAGCATGGAATGTCCCTCCAGGAGTTCGGCAGGATGTGCGAGGCCGACCCCCAGGCCGACATCGCGCTCGACGAACGCATGGTCGAGATCGCGCGCCAGAACGACCACGTATGCCTGGAAGGCCGGCTGACCGCTTACATGCTCACCCGCCACGGCATCGATGCGTTCCGCGTGCTCCTGACCGCCGACATCGGCGAACGGGCGAGGCGCGTCGCCGAACGCGAGGGTGGCGACGCCAACCAGCGGAAGGCGGAGATAGAGGAGCGGGAGGCCTGCGAGGCCAAGCGCTACCAGGCGTATTATGATATAGACATCAGGGACAGAAGCGTGTACGACCTGGTGATCGATACCACTCACATCCCGGCGGAAGAGGTCGCCGGGGAAATCATACGGGAGGCAGGCAATGGCCGAGATGCTCGTTAGGGACAAGAGCCCGCTGTCGCTGCAGGCCGGGAAGCGGCCGGCCGAGCGCACCATGGAGGAACTGCTTGAGGCGGGCGTCATCAACATGGACAAGCCCATGGGCCCCACATCGCATCAGGCCACCGCGTGGGTCCGGGAGATCCTGCATGTCGAGAAGATCGGACATGGAGGAACGCTCGATCCCAAGGTGTCCGGCGTTCTTCCGGTGGCAACCGGCCGCGCCGTGCGGTCGCTGAACCTCGTTCTCAAGTCCAACAAGGAGTACGTGTGTATGATGCGGCTCCACCGGGACAAGAGCGAGGAGATCATCCGTAAGGTCATGGCCACCTTCGTCGGCCGGATATATCAGACGCCTCCGGTCCGCTCGGCGGTCAAGAGGCAGCTGCGCACCAGGACGATACACGAGCTGGAGGTCCTGGAGATAAGAGGTCGGGACGTCCTGTTCCGCGTCGACTGCGACGCGGGCACCTACATCCGGACGCTATGCGTGGACATCGGCGATGCCCTGGCGGTCGGCGCTAGCATGGAGGACCTTCGCAGAACGCGCTCCGGCGAAATGACGGAGGCGAACGCGTTCACTCTCCAGGACATAAAGGACGCTTACGTCGAGTGGAAGGAGGACGGCAACGAGGAATGGATGAGGCGCATCGTCCAGCCGTTCGAGGTTCTGTTCGAGCCGCTGCCCAAGGTGATCGTGAAGGACAGCGCGGTCGACGCGGTGTGTCACGGCGCCGACCTCGCCGCCGTTGGCGTCTACAAGATCGACGCTTCGGTGGAGAAGGAGACGCTGGTGGCGTTCATGACCGCCAAGGGGGAGGCGATCGGCGTCGGCAGGGCCAAGATGACCGCCACTGAGATGGTCTCGGCCAAAGAAGGGGTCGCGGTATCGACGGACAGAGTGTTCATGCCTGCCGGGACCTATCCCAAGATGTGGTAGGTCACCTCTTCAGCGACGGGTCCCCGTCGTTGTAGTTGATGCTTATGTGAGAGCCGTCGCAGAACGGCTTCCTCTCGGAGGCGCCGCAGCGGCACAGCGTCACACGGTTCCGGATCTCGTACGTTTCGCTGTCGGCCGCGACGATCGGGATGCCGCCCCTGACCCACAGCGGACCGCTCACGCCTTTATGGGGGTGCTGGACCACCGCGATTTCCTTCTCCGCCGGGATCTCGATGATCTCATCGTTCTTCTTGTTGCGCAGCACCAGGCGGCCTGCCGGGCATTCGTTGACAACACCGATGGCCGCGATCCTTTTTTCCTCCTCGTCCGAATGCTTGACCAGCGTCCACGCCCCGGTGAGCTGTTGGCAGTGTCCCGCCCGAGCACACAGGTCTTTGCGGTCGTAGAGCGTCAGGGTCGGTCCTTCCAGCACCGCGCAGCGCTCGCTTAGCGGAGCGCGATCGGCCTTCTCGGTGCCGTCGAAGCCGATCGAGGTGTGAGTATTGTCGCAGTAGGGCGGTGTTGACGTGCGTCCGCAACGACACAGGGTGTACGCCTTTCTATCCGGATACCTCCCTCCTTTCTCCCAACCGGTGGAGATCCCTCCCTCCGAGATTATGTTCTCCTTGACCAGAGGGACGCTCCCCGAGACGACGTAGGGGCCGTCCTTCATCACGACGATCTTTTCCTTTCCGGGGCTTGACGATGACTCGGACATGGTCAACGTACAAGAAACGATGCCACGATAGTTAAAGACGCCCCCAGGGATGCTTTTTCCATCAACTTTACTGAAGAACGATCCAAAATGGCGATACGCTTTCGCCCGGTATATGGGGATCCACAATGTAGCCGCTCGCGCTACAAGTCGCGCAAAGGAAACAACGCGTTCCACTCCACGTCAAAGGCACTGTTCAGGTTCACTGCTGATTTCGTAGAAATCCATGCTTGACGATGGAAAGTGTGCGGTCCGACGAACTGTCATTACCCAAGCCCATATGGATGAACAGGTGTCCGACGGCAATATCGTGGGATCCGGCGAGAAGAGGCTCGTTAGAACCGAGCGGTCCCTGCGAAAAGGTGAATAATACATGTTCCATGGACTAACCATGGCCATCCTCTATTTCCTCGGGGGTCACGACCCTTTCCTGGAGGGAGGGATCAAGATCACGATGAGGGCCCTGCGCGAGGCGGGGAGCGATCCCCGGGTAATGCTCCTCCTGTGGGGGCTGAAGCGCGAGGATGCGGAACGGAAGGCCGCAGAGCTTAGAGGCGCCTTTCGCGACCTCGGAGGGACGGCGGAGGCCACCTGGCCGGACGAGGGGGTCGAAGCGTTCGCCCGAAAGCTCCGCGACTCCGACATGGTCTTCATCGCCGACGGCGATCCGAGAACGATGCAGAGGGCGCTTCGACTCTCCGGCATGAAGAAGCTACTGCAGGATTACCAGGGCGTGATCGTCGGGGACGCGGCCGGCGCCATGATGATGTCCCTGATGGCCCTGCTCCCGCCCGACCGGTACAGCAGCACCTACAACATGATCCTCGGCCTCAACCTGGTCGACTTCTGCGTAGTGCCGCATTACCAACGCGCCGCGGACCAGTATGTCGTCGAAGCGTCTGCCGGCAGGATCGTGTTCGGCATCCCCGAGGGGAGCGCAGTCATGTACGGCGCTGGCATCCTCAGTCACAGCGGTACGGTACACATGTTCAAGCATGGCAAACGTACGATCCTGACCGACCAGCTGTTCGTATGAGCGCTCATGATCATCGCCCGGGACACCCCGTCGGCTCCGTTCGATAATCATCCGGCGTGCAGAGCCGCGTCCCGTTGACGGTAGAGCACCGGTCCTTTTCGCACCGCTCCACATGTATGACTTCCGTGCCCGGGAGAGCGGCCTTGACCTTCCGGCCCATGATGCCGGGCAATGCTGAAAAAAAGGTCAGTTATGGGGTTTGGCGCCCCCGCAGGGGCCGGCAGTGGTCAGAGCTTGCCTTCCTTGGCCTTCTTCTGCATCCGCTTGGATCGCTCCTTGGCGCTGAACCCGGTGGCGGCCTGCATGAACGCGTTGTACCTCTTGTTGGATTCCAGCATGGCCTCGGTGGAAGCGCCCTTGTCCGATTGGGTGGCAATGTCCAGAACGGTCTTGCTCATGAGCTTGGCTTCCAAGCGGGTGGTGGCCCCGAACGAGGTGACCAGCTTGTCCCCATCTTCCGTCACCGGGCCGAGATTCTCCTCCATGAGCTTCCTCAGGCCGTCCCCTTCCAGCGATGCTCCGTGTCCTCTCTTGATGTCGAATTCCATGATATTCACCCTTTAATCGAACTCCAGCTCATTGCTGAGATGCCGGCCCACGTCCACCGTGGTCCCCATGGTCCCTTGGACGTCCATGAGGGTGGTCCACTCGTCGCGGCACCCGCATTCCAGGCCGTCCAGATCTTCGATCTTCTGCTCGAAGGAAAAGCGCTGGACCGCTTCAAGAATTTTTCTGTCGCATGCGTCGCAGTTGTGGACGCCGCGCACCGTCCCGCCGCCGGACGGCGATGACATCAGCCGGCACTGCGACAACTCGCTGCCGCGCCTCAGCACCTCCACCAGGCTCCACAGCCATGGCGGGCGGTAGTCCCCGCGGCGGAACAGGGACTCGACGACCGTCCCCCTCTGCACATTGACCGGGTTCACCGACACGCTCTCCGAGAACCTTGAGGAGTAGGCGATCGATGCCACCGCGTCCTCCACCGCCGCCCTCTCGGTGAGGAACGGGGGCTTCAGCAGGAGATAGGTGCGAAGCGGTATGCCGGCGGCGTTGAGCGCCTCGGCGGCGCGGCGATAGTCGTCGACGGTGAAGCCCTTGCGCACGCACTTGCGCAGGACCTCCTCGTTGGCGCTCTCCAGCCCGATCGCCACTTCAGACCGGCGGTCGAGGCCGTCCAGCGCCGAGGGCGTGACGAACTCCGCCCTGCTCTCGAACAGGATGCGCTCAGCGTCGCCGAACGTCCTGAACACCTCTTCCCGGAACGACAGCGGTATCTCGTTCTCGTCGAGGAAGGAGCCAGAGGTGTAGATCTTCACCATCGGCTCCCCGCCGTAACGCTCCATGGCCTTGGACAGCTGCGTACGGAGATGTTCCTCGGTCACTTTCGGCGACGAGTCGGCGTTGTAGCCGCACATCAGGCATCCTTTCTTGGCCGACCACCAGCAGCCAGTGGTCAGCAGGATCGTCACGAAGGTGTCGACCTTGCGGCCTTCGATGACGTCCTGTTCCTTCCAGACGGCGGCGGGGCTTCTTAGGTCGATGACGCGGGGCATGTTATCCCTCCCTGATGAGGGCCGGCATAATTAGATTTGCCCTCGCCCAGCCGCCCGCGCGCAGCGGCAGAGCGCACCGCGGCGCGAGAGCCAGCATCGCCACCTCCGCAATTATTAATAATATCTGGAACATGCCTCAGAACTGGGAGAACATGGGCAAGAAGATCGTGGTAGTAGGCTCGGGCGCGGCCGGCATGACCGCCGCCTCATTGGCTAGGGAAACGGATAGAGAAGCAGAAGTGACGGTATTCACTGAAGAGGAGCACATCGCGTACTCGCCCTGCGCCATACCTTTCGTCCTGGAGGGGAAGATAAAGGACTTTCCATCCATCGTGATGCACGATCCTGAGTTCTACCGCAGGGAGAGGAACATAACCGTTCGGACCGCGACCACCGTTAGGTCGGTCGACGGCGACAAGAAAGCTCTCACACTTGCTAACGGCGAGACCGTCGCATACGATGCTCTCATCCTCGCCACCGGCGGCAGGGTGTTCGTCCCTCCGGTGGAAGGCGCCGACCTTCCCGGAGTGTTCAGGGTACGCAACATCGCTGACGGCATCGAGATCCAGAACGCGATGAAGAATGCCAAGCGCGCCGTGGTGGCGGGCGCCGGCGTCATCGGCCTGGAGATGGCCGTCGCACTGAAGCGCGCCGGGCTGGACGTCACGGTGGTGGAGATGTTCTCCCAGGTCATCCCCCGCATATGCGATGACGACATGGCCCGGATGGTGCAGTCGTATTGCGAGGAGATCGGCATCAAGTTCATGCTGGGGACGCCCCTCGGCGCCATCAAGGGCGACGGAAAGGTCAGCTCGGTCATGGCCGGGCTGACGGAGCTCCCCTGCGACATGGTCATCATGGCCACCGGGGTCCGGGCCAATCTGGACCTGCCGAACATGCTCGGCCTTGACATAAGCCCCCTGGGTGCGGTCCGGGTCTCGGCCACCATGCAGCCGTACAAGCGCGGCCGCCTGGTCCCCTCGGTCTTCCTGGCCGGGGACGTGGTGTCGTGCGAGAGCGCCGCGGCCCCCGGGCCGACGATGAGCCAGCTGGGCTCCACCGCGGTCAGGCAGGGCCGGGTGGCGGGCATCAACGCCGCCGGCGGCTACGCTACGTTCCCGGCCGTCCTCAGCCCCTGGATCTCCCAGGTGGGCGACATGCAGGTCGCCGGGGCCGGCATGTCCAAGGGCCTCGCCGCTTACTATGGCATCGAGGTCGTGGAAGGCCGCGCGTCCGGCCTGACCCGGGCGAGATACTATCCCGGCGGGAAGCCGCTCATCGTCAAGCTGATCGCCGACCGCGAGAGCCACCGCATCATCGGCGCCCAGATGGCCGGGGGGGAGGAGCTGAACGGACGGATCAACTGGGCCTCGTCCGCCATCCTCAAGGATGTCACGGCGGAAGAGTTCGTGACCTCGTTCGAGAACGCCTATTGCCCCTCTACATCCATGGTCAAGGACGTGGTCAACCAGGCCGCCGAGGACCTGGTGAAGAGGTGGAAGGATTGACCAAGGTGCTGTTCCGCACCTTCGGTCCGCCGGCCGCCGTGGCCGGGGTCAATCAAACCGAGCTGGTGTTCGAAGGGACCACCGCCCGGGACTTCCTCAAGGGGCTGGAGGCGAGGTACGAGGGAATGAGGAACCTGATCCACCCTCGTGGCGAGGAGCTCTCCGACCTGATGTATGTGCTGGTCAACGGCAAGAACATCCTCAGCCTCGACGGCCTCGAGACGGTCGTTCGAGATGGCGACATCGTCTCGGTACTGCCGGTCACCGCCGGCGGATGAGCATTTCTTTTCGTTGCGCTCTCATCGATGCAGAAAAAGAGGGAAAGGTTTTCGGAAATGGTTCAGGTATCGAAGTACAGATAGAACTCGGATGGATGAGGCCGCAGGCGGATGTGATCAACCTCCTTCTTCTGCTTGTACTCGATCCAGGCCTCGATGAGCTCCTTGCTGAACACGTTCCCTTGAGTGAGGAAGTCATGGTCCGAGGCCAGGTGCTCCAGGGCCCCTTCCAGCGAGGCGGGCACGGTGCGGATCAGGGCCGCCTGCTCCTTGGGCAGGGTGAATAGGTCGGTGTCGTGCGGATCCCCGGGATGGATCTTCCTCCTGATGCCGTCGAGGCCTGCCATGAGCATGGCCGAGAACGCAAGGTAGGGATTGGAGGTCGAGTCGGGCGGGCGGTACTCGATCCGCTTAGCGCGCGGCGACGACGAGTACATCGGGATCCTGACCGCGGCCGACCTGTTCCTCTGCGAATAGACGATGTTGACTGGGGCCTCGTAGCCGGGCACCAGTCTGCGGTAGGAGCTGGTGGACGGAGAGGTCAGCGCAAGCAGGGCTGGTGAGTGCTCGAGCAGGCCGCCGATGTAGTACAGTGCGGTCTCGCTCAGCAGCGAGTAGCCGTCCGGGTCGTAGAACAGGTTCTCGCCGTTCTTGCTGAGAGACTGATGCACGTGCATCCCGCTGCCATTGTCCCCGAACATGGGCTTGGGCATGAAAGTGAGCGTCTTACCCGACGCCCGCGCAAGGTTCTTGAGCACATACTTGTACATCATCACCTGGTCGGCCATCCTGCTCAGGTTCTGGAACCGCATGCCTATCTCGCACTGGCCTGCGGTGGCGACCTCGTGGTGGTGCACCTCGCACTCGATGCCAGCCTTCATGAGCTCGATCATCGCGCGGGAGCGGAAGTCTTGCAGGGAATCGGTCGGAGGCACCGGGAAGTACCCCTCCTTGTGCCTTGGCCGGTGACCGTGGTTGACCCCGTTGACGTGGTTGCCGGAGTTCCATATGCCCTCGTCGGAGTCGATGTAATAGAAGCCGGAATTGCTGTTTTGATCGAACCGCACCGAGTCGAACACGAAGAACTCCAGCTCCGGACCCATATTGGCGGTGTCGGCGATGCCCGTGCTCCTAAGATGCTCTTCGGCCTTCTGCGCTATGTACCGCGGGTCCCGCTCGTACCTCTCCCCCTTGACCGGCTCCCACACATCGCAGGTGATGGACAGCGTCGGAACGCCGCAGGCGGGGTCGAGGACCGCCGTGGACATGTCCGGTCGTAGCAGCATGTCGCTCTCATCTATGTGCGTGAACCCCCGGATGGAAGAGCCGTCGAAGCCGACGCCCTCTGCCAGCATGTCTTCGTCCAGTCGATGGGACGGGTAGGTGATGTGCTGCATTGAACCGGGGAGGTCGGTGAACTTGAAATCCACCATCTGGAGCTGGCCCGATGAGCACATCTCCATGGCCTCCCTCTTTCTCTCTTCCGGGCCGATCTTCTTGACGTTGTTGGTCATCGCCGCGCCTCCGTTTATGACCGCTGGACCGCACATGGCATCAGCCGGGGCTCGTCAGCGGTCCCCGGCGCTTCGCCCGGCCTTACGCCGGCCTCAGAGCGATTCAGTGCCGTTGTCCGTTGGGACAACAACTGTAGACAAATAATCAGTATTAATCTTTTCTAAGCGACAATTGTTTGATTATGATTTAGTACAATACTCATATGGTCGGGTAGACTCAAAAAAGACGATCAATGGCCGCGGCAGGCCGAACCTTCCATCGGAGGCGTCGTAGCATCCTTCCAGACGTCGCTCTCAACAATCATGGCAACGCCCCAGGTGAAATGATTTATAACTCCGGCCGCATGTTGAGACGAGTCATATGGACGTCGAAGAGAGATACCGCCTTGTAACCAGGAACGCTGAGGAGATCGTCACCGAGGAGGAGCTGAAGAAGATGCTCGCCACCAAGGGGTCTCCCAGGGCGTATATCGGTTTCGAGCCGTCCGGACTGGTCCACCTGGGCTGGGCGCTGGTGGCGGCCAAGATCCGGGACCTGGTCGACGCCGGTTTCGATGTCGTCGTGTTCATGGCCGACTGGCATGCCTACATCAACGACAAGCTGGGCGGCGACATAGAACGCATCAGGCTATGCGCGAGGTACATGCAGGATGCGTTCGAGTCCCTGGGCGTGCCGAGGGACAAGGTCACATACGTGCTCGCCTCCCAGATCATGGAATCCACTGAATACTGGGGCCTCCTCATGAAAGTGGGCAAGGTAACCTCCCTGTCGAGGGTCAAGAGAGCCATGACGATCATGGGCCGCAAGGAGGACGATGCCGAGCTGGATTCCTCAAAGTTCCTCTACCCCCTGATGCAGGCCACCGACATCTTCCGCCTGGACATCGACCTGGCCTACGCTGGCATGGACCAGCGGAGGGCTCACATGCTGGCCCGCGAGGCGGCGGAGAAGCTTCACTGGAAGGTCCCGGTGGCGCTGCACACCCCCCTGCTGCCCGGTCTGCAAGGAGGCAACCGCATGGACCCCATCGCCAACAAGATGTCCAAGAGCCACCCTGACAGCGGGATACTGATCCACGACTCGCCGGCCGACATCGAGAGGAAGATCAAGAAGGGGTTCTGCCCGCCCGAGGCCGAGGGTAATCCCGTCCTGACGCTCGCGCGCCTGATCCTGTTCCCACGAATGTCGCAGATGGTCATCGAGCGGTCGGAAAAGTTCGGCGGGCGGCTGGAGTTCAACAGCTACGAGGAGCTGGAGGCGGCCTACCTGTCAGGGGGGCTGCACCCCATGGACCTGAAGAACGGTGTGGCCAAGGCGCTAAGCGATGTTCTCGCCCCGTCGAGGCAGTACTTCGAGGAGCACCCCGAGAACTATGTAGCGCTCAAGGCGTCGTTCGAGCGGAACTGATCACGGTTCCGGGGTCTCGGCGCGCGCGGCGTCCCTGACCTCGCGGAGGAAGTCGAGGGCCTTGGACATGCACATGTTCAGCACCGCCTCCACGTCGCCGGTGCCGGTCAGTCCGGCCGCTCCGGCATGGCCGCCTCCGCTGTTGTCCGTCTCTCCGCCCACCCCGTCGAGAAGCCTGCCAAGGTGCAGCCCCTTTCGAACGAGGTCCTGTTTGGCTCGGGCGCTGATGCGGAAACGCTCGTCGCGCTGCGAACCGACGAACGCGACGTCGGCGCCGGCCAGAATGATCGCGCGGCACACCGAGCTCTCGTGGGCGCTTCCTTGGGATGCGGCGGCGATGCGGTCGCCCACCCTCTCGAAACGGAGCCGCTGAGCTCCCTTCAGCTGGGAGATCCTCTCCGAGACGTCGGACTCCATCTCGGTGAGGTCCATGACCTCGTCCATGCCGACCCCCCCCGCCCTGAGCACCGCGGCCATGCCGTCAAGCAGCTCGGGATTGGCGAACCGGAAATGGCCGCTGTCGGTCAGCATGCCGGCCGCAAGGGCAAGCGCGGTGTTGCGGTCCGGAACGTGTCCTGCGGTCTGCAGGAGTTCGAACACTATCTCGGCGCAGCTGCGCCTGCTCTCGTCGATGTGATGCAGCGGGCCGGTCCACTGACCGGTCGGAGCGTGATGGTCGATGACCACCGTTACCGCGGAGCCGTCCACGCCGAGCTGTTCGGCCGAGGAGGAGTCCACGGCCGCCACCAGGTCATACTCTGTAAGGTCGACCTTCTCAATGACGTCTATCGACAGCTTGGCAGCCACGACCTTGGAGACCCTGTCCATGCCGCCCGGGGCGGCGATGATGACATCTCCGAACGCTTGTTGAATGGCGAACGCGCTCCCCAAGGCGTCCGGGTCGGCATTACCGTGCAGGAGGACGACCTTGCGTCCGGGAGCCCGTAACGCCTGGACAATGTCTAGAAGCATCCTTCAATGGTATGGGGATAGGATATTTGGCAGTTTCTAGAAGAAAAGGAACGCTAGGTGCTGGAAAGGTTTATGGGAAAAGGGTTTCAGAAGGCCTGTCCGCCCTGCGCGCCAGGGCCGAACGACTTGCTGATCTGTTCCTGGAGCTGCTGATAGCGATCGCGGAGGCTCTTCTCCTGACGATCCAGGGTCTTCACCCTGATGTCAACGGTCTCCTTGTTCTCCTCGATCTCTTTTAATAGCTCGTCCTTGCCCTGGGCCTTGATGAGGAGGGAGCCGACGCTCTTGTACACCGTGACGTCGGCGGGAGCCTTGTTCAGCTCGTCGATGGTCCTCTGCATCTCCTTGGCCTGGACGTCCATCTGGTACTTCTGGTTGATAAGCGCCTGGAGCTGCTGCTGGAGCTGCTGGAACTGTGCGATCTGATTCTGGACCTTGGGGCTCAATTCATCCATCCTGTTCACCTACCATGTTGGAGATCTCTTCCGAGATCTCGATCCATCTTAGATATGAGTTGAGGGCGGCCCGGAGCGCGCCGAGGTCTGAAGCCTCCACGTCCAGGACGATGTCCTCGCCGTCGCGGGTCAGTTTGACCCGGGAACGAGGGATCTCTCTCCCCACCTCGGGGAAGAGCGCGCCCATTACGGCTGGTGCGTGCGGGGTGGCCAGCCGGAGGGTTGCCCGTGGCATCCCTCACCTGGCTTTGACGATCTTCTTTACGTTGGGTCTTTCCTTGTAGAAGATCTTCGAGCCGCACTTCTCACACTGTATGCCAACGGTGTTGACGTTCGACCTTATGGGCTCGTCGCATTTCCCGCACTTGTACATGTTCACTCACCCTGCTCGGTGGGCACAGCGGCCGCAGGCTTGCTCGATACCGCCACCAGCGCCTTCTTGGATATCGGGGAGTACGCTCCCGCAGCGAACTTGGCGTCGCAGGTCCTGCACTGCCAGATGCCGGAGCTAACCCTCTTGACACCCAGGCGGTGGCAGCGGGGGCATTCATGGTCCGCCGTCCGCATGCTGTCGATGTCGCGGACCCTGTTGCGGACCACGACACCGTAGCGGGTACCGAAACGGCCGGAGCTTCCTACTTTCTCGGTTGACTTGGACATGTTTATCACCCTATGATCTCTCTAAGGTCCTTGCTAAGGCGCAGGGACGCGCTCATTATGCTTTTGACCTCGTCCAGCGTGAATGCGCCGGTAAGCCCCTTCTGCATTGCCCTCAGGTCACCGTTCTCATCGGTGGTGACGGTAAGGCGAGCATCTGCGACCTTCTCTTCGTCCAGAGCCGGGTCAAATAATATAGAGTTTTCTATCTTCACGGCAGTGGTCTGAATGGGGAAGTGGCGCAGCGGCATAGGGTAGTCGTCTCCCTTGCCATGCTCCGCCGCCGGAACGACGGTGTTCCTTAGCGCGGCGACCGCTCCGTAGAAGCAGGCGTCGAACAGGTTGCCGTCGTAGTCGATGACGTATATGTCAACGAAGTTGATCCACACTTCCTCGCCGTGCTTTATGCAGAGCTTCTGCAGGTCGATCATCTCCGACTCGCGGATGCCGCGGTCGATGACCCTGGCCAGTTCGATAGCGGCGGGGTCTGGAGGTCCCGACTCGAAGGTGGGGGAGGCGAGCGGTATCAGCTCGGCGTTGGTGGTGAGAACACCACGGTCCGGGGTGTCGGCGAACGGGGAGCCGACGTCCATCTTGACGCCAACGACCACCTCGGTGCCGCCGACCTTGACCCTGGCGGAACCCTGGGCGCTCTCGATCAACCCGGTCTCCACCACGATGGGCCTGTATTCCTCCGCTCCGCGGCCGTCCACCCTCCTGCCCATGGTGAGCAGCTTGTGGATGTGTCCTCTCTTGATCTGTGAAATGACCTCTTCTCCCATTCTCAGGCCTCCTCATCGGACGAGTCGTCGTCACCGGCCGCCCCGCCCGCCACGGCGTACCGGCGGCGGAGAGCGTCCTTCTGCACCTCGTAGATCTCCTGGCATGCCTTCTTGGCGTAGCCAAGCGCAAGGTCCACCTCTTCCATGGTCATGTGGCCGTCCATCTGCATGAGCAGGACCTCTCCGGTCCGGGGAATCATGGCGATGGGCAGGTCAGCGCTGCCATAGTTGTCCTCCTCCTTGTTGAGGTCCAGGACGATCTGCCCTTCGGCCTTTCCGACCGCCACGGCGGGGACCAGGTCCTTCATGGGAATCCCGGCATCGGCCAAGGCGACCGAGGCTGCGGTCAGGCCGGCCACCCTGGTGCCGGCGTTGGCCTGCAGAACCTCGATGTAGACATCGATGGAGGTCCTTGGGAAGTTCTCCGTGAACACGACGTATTCGAGCGCCTCGGAGATGATCTTGGAGATCTCGATGGACCGCCTGTCCGGTCCGGGCCTCTTGCGGTCGCTCACCGAGAACGACATCATGTTGTACTTGCACTGGACAATGGCCTTGGCAGGGTTCTGCATGTGGCGGGGGTGGCATTCCCGGGGTCCGTACACCGCGGCGATGACCTTGTTCTTCCCCCACTCCAGATAGGCGGAGCCGTCCGCTCTCTTCAATACGCCTGCCTCGATCTTGAGGGGCCGCATCTCGTCCACCTTGCGGCCGTCTATCCTGATCCCGTTCTCGTCGATAAGCTTGATATCACTGGGCGTTCCTGACATGTGATCAACCTCACTCTGAACCTGCAGCGGTCTGCTGCGTCACGCTCTCCAGGTACTCCTTCACTCTTTCGGTCAGTCCGAACGAATGGGCGTCCTGCTCGATCATCTGGATGGCCTTGATGGCATGCATGATATCGTCGACCTCGCCATCCAGCCATATCCTCCCGTTCTGTCCTACGAAGATGCGGCAGTTGGTGTACCCCTTGATCATCTGGATCATGGAACCGCTCTTCCCTATGACCCTCGGCACCTTGCTGGGGGAGATCTCCACAATCTGTCCGTCCTGCAGCTTCCTCAGGCCCTGGTCCTTCAATGTCACCTGGAACCTCATCGTCTCATCGACCATGAGGATCTTGGCGAGGATCACGTCGCCCACGTTCATGTAGCGGGCGGTGTCGCCGAACTCGACCCTCCAGGGGACCTCGTTGACATGCAGGGGGGCTGGGTGGGGAGCGTTGATGTCAATAAGCCAGTTGGACGGGCCGATGTCCTCGACCTCCCCTATCACGCTGTCTCCCACACATGGAATGTACCTTCCTCCCATCGGGATGATGTTGATGTAGTTGGACTTGACAGTCTTGATGCCGAGCAGTGCCGCGTATATCTTTCCATCCGACACGTAGGTCCCGGCGCCCGGTCGCAACTTGTCACCGTCAAGGAGATCACCTGGCATAACGATCTCCCGTTCTTGCCTTGAAGCATCATTGGTCATATATTATCTCCATCTACAAATGTACGGATCGAACTGCCATTCTATCTATATATCTTATAGGCGTGGTCGCGGAAACATGTTTTAGGACTTAATATTATTCCTAAATGGCACCTTTCAGTATCTTGGTGTCCACTTCGCCCTTGGTGAGCTCGTTCAGCTTGCCAAGGAAATCATCGCGCATGCCCGCGGGCAGTTCCAGGACGCCTATCCAATTGCCGCTGGACTGCCACTCCTCTTTGGTGAGCTTGCCCGAACTGTTCATGAGATCATAACATCGCCCATACTGTTCGCCGGTGAGGCGGACCGCTATGCGGACCTTGTCGAACCGTATGGGCATGAGAGGGCGGAGGACCTTGAGAACGCCTTCCACCTGGGACTCCGCCGACTTGAAGGGGTCGATATGCACCCTCGCTTCCTCCATTGCCGACTCGATGCGAGCCGGGGGATGCGGGGCGCCGGTCTGAGGGTTGATAGCGTTGCGTGCGATGATGGCCACCACTCTCCGGCGCTTGCTCTCCTGCATCTCCTTGCGCTGCTGGGTGGTCAGCTGGACCTCGCCCTTGAGGATGATGTGCCGGGCTATGGCCAGCGGATCGCTGGTCCCGAACACCTCCTCTATCTTCCTATCCTCGGGCTTGGTCCCCTTCTTGGCGTCGCGGTAGATCTGGTCTAGGACCATGTGCTCCGACAGGTCGATCTCCTTGCCCTCCCGGACAAGGCTGACGACCCGTGGGTCGATCAGGATCTCGAAGGTCTCGCCGTGCGACTCCAGCCGTCCTATGATGGCATCATCGATGTCGACCATCTTCCGGTGCCCCGCTCAGGCGCTGTTGGCCTTCGCGACCACAGCCTCGACCTCTGTGTCGTCGAGGCGACGGAAGTTGGAACCCCTGCGCACCACGCCGATCTCGACCGACTTGGGGTTGAGGTTCTCCTCTTCGGTGGCCTTCTTCAAGGCCCGGAGACCGAGGACGAGCGCTTCCTCCATCTCCATGCCTTCCTGGTACTGCTCCTCGAAGACCTCCATGACGACGTTGCGGCCGGCTCCGATGCTCCCCGCCTTGTACGAGACGAGCGCGCCGGAGGGGTCGGTCTCGAACAGGTGGACCCCCTGATCGTCCACGCCGGCCACCAGAAGGGCGGTGCCGAACGGCCTTACCCCCCCATACTGGGTGTAGTTCTGCTTGTAGTCGCAGATCTTCTTCACCAGCATCTCCACGCTGATCCGCTCGTCGTAGGTGATCTTGCTTACCTGGGCGGTCACCCTGGCGTTGTCCACCAGAACTCTGGCGTCAGCGACCAGGCCGGATGTGGCGCAGCCGATGTGCTCATCGATCTGGAATATTTTCTCGATGGACTTGGGCTCCATGAGCCTGCTGGCGATCCGCTTGTCAACGATGAGCACTACACCATCCCTGAACTTCAGTCCAACGGTGGTGGTGCCTCTCTTGACTGCTTCCCTTGCATACTCTACCTGGAAGAGCCTACCGTCCGGCGAGAACACGGTAATGGCCCGGTCATATGCCATTTGTCCTGGTTGCATTATATCACTCCTAGCACGCAATTCTCACTTAAAGCTTGCTCCGATATATATCTTATATCCTCTGGGGGAAGTTATACCGTTGCTTCGACGGGCCTAATAGTTGCGGTCCTCATCTTTGCGGAAAGAACCTCTCGCGCAGCGTCCGGAGGGTCCCCGAAGCCGCCAGGGTGGCGATCCGAAGCCCCTCGCGTGGAAGCCGCAGGGCCTCGACCGCGGCCTTCTGGTCCTTCTCCTTCACCCGAACGATGCCCATTCTGCCGTCGTACTGTATCAGCTTGTATGATGTGACGCCCGCACCGCGGAGGGCGGATCCCAAGGAGTGCAGGAGCTCCTCGTCCGTGGAGGGATCGGTGGTGAAGGCGATGTACCGCCTCCGTCCCCGCTTGGACTTGACGACCATGATCAGCGCCCCTGGGGGGGCATGTACGGAGAGGTGACGCCCGTGATGACCACCATGACCTTCACGCTACCCTTGAGCTCCGGCTCGACCGAGCATCCCCATATGATCCTCGCCCGGGGATTGATGCGACTGCTCACCATCTCGGCGGCGCTCTCGGCCTCGGCGATCGTCATGTCGGGACCGCCCTGCACCCGAACCAGCGCACCGCGGGCGCTCCGAAGGTCTATCTCGCCGAGAAGCGGCGACTCGAGGGCGTCCTCCACTGCTATACGTACCCGTTCCTTGGGCTCATCGCTCTCCCCCAGGCCGATGGTGGCCATGCCCCCGTTGCGCATGATGCTGGAGATGTCGTTGAAGTCCACGTTGACCAGGCCGGGCCGGGTGATGGTGTCGTTGAGCCCCTTTATGCTCTGCATGAGCACCTCATCCGCGACCTTGAACGCCACCTCAAGGGGCAGCTTGGGCACCATCTTGAGAAGCTGGTCGTTCAGGATCGTGATGGTGGTGTCGCAGTACCTGCTGAGCTCCTCCAGCCCTCGCAGCGCATTGTCCGTTCGAATCTTCCCCTCCGCCTTGAACGGGAGAGTGACCACGCCGATGACCAGAGAGCCGTTCCGACGGGCCAACTCGGCCACGTAGGGCGCGGCGCCGGTGCCGGTGCCGCCGCCCAGGCCGGCGGTGATGAACACGATGTGGCGGCCCTGGAGAAGGCCCCTGATCTCTTCCTGCGCCTCCTCCGCGGCGCGTCTTCCCACCTGGGGCATGGAGCCCGCCCCGAGCCCTCGGGTGGTCTCCTTTCCCAGTATGAGCCGGTGCGGCGCGGATATGCTTAGGAGGTGCCGGGCGTCGCTGTTGGCGGCCACCAGGGTGGCATCCTCGACCCCGACCTGGGCCAGCCTGCTCACGGTGTTGGAGCCGCCGCCACCACACCCCATGATGGTCGTCTGGATCCTCAGGTCATCTACCAGCTTGCGCAGCTCATCATCGGCGGCAGAGGACGACGAGGACGTTCCCTCATACCCAATGCCGACGCCCATATCCTTCGGCGACCTCATCTATGCATCCCTTCGATATGCTCGATGCATCGCCATGAGGTTATTTTAACCTATTTGGGAGCCAGCGAGGTCATACGAATTCGAAGTCCGCCCCGCAGGTCGGACAGGTGACCGCGTCCTCGGGAAGGTCCTCGCCGCACTCGGGGCAGCGCTCCTGCAGGAGGCAGCCGCATCGGGGACAAACCTCGGCGTTGGGCGACACCTCGACATTACATTGTGGGCATTGCGGCATCTCCACTTTCTCGAAGGCCCTGCCGCAGCGGCCGCAGGACGAGTCGCCCTCCTTCAGCTCGGCACGACAATCGGGGCAGATGAAGGTGCCGTTGGCGTTGACGAATATGGCCCCGCAGCTGAGGCAGTGCGGGGCATCCCGCTCCAGCACCGCGCCGCACACCGGACATGAGATGGATCCATCGTTCGCCGGGGCAGGGGGAGCGGGCGGCACGGGCAACGAGACCGGGGCCTGGGCCGGTCGAGGCTGTCCCTCCCTCCCCTTGATCTCCAACGTCCTCTGGCAGTAGGGGCATTGGCCCACCCTGTCCAGGCATATGGCGTGAAATGCCTTTCCGGAGGAGCACCTGACATACTCCGTACCCTCCTTGATGCGCCCCAGGCAGATCTGACATACCACCTGCTGAACCTTCGGGCCGCTGACCTGCACTCGGGGCCTGGCAGAACCCTGGCCATCCCTCCTCCGGGTCACATAATGGTACTTGCGAATGAGCTCGCCGAATCCCGCCCCGCCGAGTATGGCGGCGAAGGGGAGCATCTCCCACACGCCTCGGGGTAAGCAGGCCGTCCACAAAAATCCTTCTCTGAAAATTCATTTTTCGATCGGACCGCATATATGCTTAAAGGATTACGAACGTTCGTCTCCTGAGGGCCAACTTAGCGAAATGTTTAATTAGTATGATGCCAAAAACGGGTCAAAAACACCTAAGAACAGGAGCAATATACGATATGTTAATATATGAACACCCCTTTTCCCCGAAAAAGCACCCGTGCCAGAATCATCATTCATCTTCGAATGTGGGCCTGGTACATGCCAGCTGTTCGTCCAGGCTGCGGGTCTTTAATTCGGGCGAAAGGCGCTGCTCAGTGTCCCGCCCTCGAACTGGAGGAAGAATGTTCGTATGCGAGACAGTAAGGATTCCGATGAACGGGGTCGAACTGACCAGAGGACATTCATATGAGAACTTTTGTACAGGTGGAGTGAGAACCATATTGCATGGAGGAAGTCAAAATGTCGGATGATATGGGTGCAGTAATGGTCGTCGGGGGAGGAATCTCCGGCGTCCAGACCGCTCTGGATCTCGCCGAGTCGGGATTCAAGGTCTATGTTGTAGAGAAGAAGCCAAGCATCGGCGGGGTCATGTCCCAGCTGGACAAGACGTTCCCCACGAACGATTGTTCGATGTGCATTCTGTCGCCGAAGCTTGTTGAGATGGCGAGGCATCCCCTGATCAACCTCATGACCCTTACCGAGGTCGTTGATGTCAGCGGCGAGGCCCCCAACCTGAAGATCAAGGTCCGCCACAACCCTCGTTATGTGGACATGGACAAGTGCGTCGGTTGCGGCATCTGCGCGGAGAAGTGCCCCGTGAAGGTGCCCAATGAGTACGATTCCGGTCTGATAAACCGAAAGGCGATCTACATCCCCTTTGCTCAGGCCGTTCCCCTGAAGTACTCCATCGACGAGACCAAGTGTCTGAAGTTGACCAAGGGCCGCTGCGGGCTGTGCGAGAAGAACTGCCCTGCGGGAGCGGTCAACTATGAGGATAAGCCGGTCGAGGAAGAGCTCGATGTCGGCGCGATCATTCTGGCGCCCGGCTTCGACGTGTTCGATGCCAGGCTGAAGAAGGAGTACGGCTACGGCGAGTACAAGAACGTCGTAACCTCCCTGGAGTTCGAAAGGTTCCTGTCCGCCACCGGCCCCTATGGAGGCCATGTGCTCAGGCCCAGCGACCAGCAGACCCCCAAAAAGGTGGCGTTCCTGCAGTGCGTTGGTTCCAGGGACAAGAAGACCAACGAGTACTGCTCTTCCGTCTGCTGCATGTACGCCATGAAGCAGGCCATCATCGCCGGGGAGCACAGCGCCGAACTGGAGCCCACCATATTCTTCATGGACATCAGGGCGGTAGGTAAGGAGTTCGAGGACTACAGGGCCCGCGCGGAGAAGGAGTACGGCATCAAGATGCACCGCGCTACCCGCGTTGCCAGCGTTCAGGAGGACCCCGTCACCAAGAACCTTTACCTTCGCTACACCAGCAACGGTGAGATCTTCGAGGAGGAGTTCGACCTGGTCGTCCTGTCCGTCGGCCTGGAGCCGCCACAGGGAGCAAGCGCGCTGTCGAAGATCTTCGACATCAACCTCAACAAGTTCGGCTTCGCCGGCACCAACGTGTACAGCCCGCTGAACACCTCCAAGCCTGGCGTGTTCGTCACCGGCGCCTTCGCGTCCCCCAAGGACATCCCGACCTCGGTCGCCGAGGCCTCGGGCGCTGCGGCAAAGGCCGGGGCGTTCATCGCTGACAAGAGGGGCGTCGTCAAGGAGAGCGGCGTGGTGGAGACCGATGTCTCCGGACAGGAGCCTAGGATCGGTGTGTTCGTCTGCGACTGCGGTATCAACATCAAGGGAACCGTGGACTGCGCCGGCGTCACCGAATACGCCAAGAGCCTGCCCAACGTCGTCTACGCTGAAGAGAACAAGTACACCTGCTCTGCCGACTCGCAGCAGAAGATGAAGGAGATCATCCAGAACGAGAAGCTCAACCGGGTGGTCGTCGCGTCCTGCACGCCCCGTACCCACGAGGCGCTGTTCCAGAGCACCCTCAAGGAGGCCGGCCTCAACCCGTACCTCTTCGAGATGGCCAACATCCGCGACCAGTGCTCCTGGATCCACATGGGCGAGCCCGAGAAGGCCACCAAGAAGTCCAAGGACCTTGTCAGGATGGCCGTGGCGAAGGCCAGGCTGCTGGAGCCTCTCACCGAGAGCAAGCTGCCTGTGACCCACGCAGGCGTGGTCATCGGCGGAGGCATCTCCGGAATGACCGCCGCGCTGGACATGGCCGCGCAGGGCTTCAAGGTCGACCTCATCGAGAAGGCCTCGGAACTCGGCGGAAATGCCATCAAGATCTACCATGAAGAGGACAACCGCAAGGTGCGCGAGTATGCCAAGGAACTCATCACTCGGGTGAACAACGCCAAGAACATCACCGTCCACCTGAACACCCACGTCGAGGACGTGGCCGGCTTCGTCGGCAACTTCAAGGTGAAGACCAACAACGAGGAGATCGAGACCGGCGCCATTGTCGTGGCCGTCGGCGCCAAGGAGTACACTCCCAAGGAGTTCCTCTACGGCGATGACAAGAGGGTCGTCACTCAGCTGGAGTTCGAGAACAAGATGCAGCAGGGCCCTGTGAACGCCAAGACCATCGCCATGATCCAGTGCGTTGGTTCCAGGAACTCCGAGGCTCCCTACTGCAGCAGGGTGTGCTGCGCCAATGCCATCAAGAACGCCATTGCCGTCAAGAAGGCCAACCCCCAGTCCAATGTGTATGTCTTCCACAAGGACATCAGGACCTACGGGTTCCGCGAGGAGCTCTACAAGGAGGCCGGCCAGCTGGGCATCAACTTCGTCAGGGTCCCCGAGGACATGCCTCCAGAGGTGACCAAGGAGGGAGACTCCCTGAAGCTGGTCGCCAAGGACACCATCCTGGGCGAGGACCTCATGATCCGCCCCGACCTGCTCGTCCTGAGCACTGGCATCAGGCCCCACGAGGAGAACGAGGAGCTCGCCAAGATGCTCAAGGTGCCTCTGAGCAAGGACAAGTACTTCCTGGAGGCCCACATGAAGCTCCGCCCGGTCGACTTCGCCACCAACGGCGTGTACCTGGCAGGGCTGGCTCACTGGCCCAAGTTCACCGATGAGGCCATCGCTCAGGCCTCCGGTGCTGCTTCCCGCGCCATGACCATCATCTCCAAGCCGGAGCTGAAGAGCGAGGGCGTGATCGCCGCGGTCAACGAGGACGTCTGCGACGGCTGCGCCATCTGCGAGCCGGTGTGCGAGTACAAGGCCATATCCATCGTCGAGGACCCCAAGAACCCCGAGAAGAAGAAGGCCATCGTCAACGAGGGCCTGTGCAAGGGCTGCGGAGGCTGCGTGGCGGCCTGCCCGTCCGGCGCGATGGAGCAGAGGGGCTTCAAGAACGAACAGATCATCGCTGCCATCGACGCGGCTCTTGAGGAGAGTGAGTGAACAATGTCTTCGACCCAACACGAGACCCAGGCCGCTCCGGCGGCCGCAGAGGGGCAGTTCGAACCGAGGATCATCGCGTTCTGCTGCAACTGGTGCTCCTACGCCGGGGCCGACCTGGCGGGGGTTTCCAGGCTACAGATGCCCACCAACTTCCTTGTGCTCAGGGCCATGTGCTCGGCCAGGGTAGATCCTGAGCACGTGCTCAGGGCCTTCGCCAAGGGCGCTGATGGCGTCATGGTCCTCGGGTGTCACCCCGCGGACTGCCACTACATCGGCGGCAACTACCGCACCCGCAGGAGGATCGCCCTCCTGAAGATGCTGCTGGAGCAGTACGGGCTCGACCCGAACCGCCTCAAGCTGGAGTGGGTATCCGCTTCCGAGGGGCTGAAGTTCCAGGCTACCATCAAGGACTTCGTGGAGAGCATCAGAGAGATGGGCCCCAACCCGCTCATTGAGGCGGAGAAGGAGGACAAGGCCGCGAGGGCCAAGCATACGCACTGAGGTGTAACCAATGGCAAAAGCAGTATCTATTGCACAATATTGGGGCGCCGGATGCGGTGGCTGCGACGTAGCTCTCCTCGACATCGATGAAAGGATCCTCGGAGTGGCTGAGATGGCGGACATCGTCTTCTGGCCGATCGCCGTGGACACCAAGCTGAAGGATGTCGAGGCGATGCCGGACAAGAGCATCACCGTCTGCCTTTACAACGGCGCCATAAGGAACAGCGAGAACGAACACGTCGCCAAGCTGCTCAGGCAGAAGTCACTCATCATGGTGTCCTTCGGGTCCTGCGCCTGCTACGGCGGCATCCCCGGGCTGGCCAACGTCACCAACAAGAAGGAGATCCAGGACTACGTCTACAACACGACGTTCTCCACCGTCAATCCTGACAGGACCCGCCCCCAGACCCGGTTCCAGGCTCCCGAGGGAGAACTGGAGCTCCCCGTCATGTACGACACCGTCCTCACCCTGGACGACGTCGTGGACGTGGACTACTACATGCCCGGTTGCCCGCCCGCGGTCAGCCTGATCAACGCATTCCTGGACGTCGTCGAGAAGCACGTGAAGGAAGGCGCCGAGCTTCCCCCCAAGGGAGCCTTCATCGCTTCCCAGAAGACGCTCTGCGACGAGTGCGGCCGCGAAAAGTCCCTCAAGACCATCGGGGGCGTCCACCTGCCTCACGAGATCGACATCGATCCGGAGAAGTGCATGCTGGAGCAGGGAGTCATCTGCCTCGGCCCGGCCACCCGTGCTGGCTGCGGAGCGCAGTGCCTGAACGCCAACCAGCCCTGCCGCGGCTGCATGGGCCCCACCGCCTCTGTGGAGGACCAGGGCGGTTCCATGCTGAGCGCTCTGGCGTCCATCTACAGGACCGAGGACAACGAGAGCCAGCTCTCTGAGGACGACATCCTCCAGCTGATGAGCGAGATCAAGGACCCCCTGGGAACATTCTATGCGTTCACCATGCCCAAGTCCATCATCAAGAGGAAGGTCACCGAGAAGAAGGCGGAGGTATCCGAATGAGCCCTGAAATCACCGATCAGACCCACAAGTCGGAATCGAAGAGGATCACCATCGATCCCGTCACCAGGCTGGAAGGCCATGGCAAGGTCGAGATCTTCCTGAACGACGAGGGTAACGTAGAGAACACCTACTGGCAGGTGCCTGAGCTTCGCGGTTTCGAGAAGTTCTGCATCGGCCGGTCGGTCGACGAGATGAACAAGATCACTCCCCGTCTGTGCGGAGTGTGCCCGGGCGCCCACCACCTGTGCTCCACCAAGGCGCTGGATGCGGTCTACAAGGTCGAGCCCCCGCCCGCTGCGGTCCGGCTCCGTGAGCTGTTCTACGCTGCTCACTACGTCCACAGCCACATCGCGCACTTCTACGCCCTGGCGTCCGCGGACTTCGTCATGGGTCCCGCAGCGCCGGCTTCGAAGAGGAACATCCTCGGCGTGGTCGACACCGTCGGTCTCGAGATCGGCGGGCAGGTCCTGAGGGCCCGCTCTCTCGCTCAGAAGACCCAAGAGATCATCGGCGGAAAGGCCACCCACCCCGTGTGCGGCATTCCCGGCGGCATGTCCAAGCCTCTGGCCGAGGAGGACCGCGCCAAGATCGAGGAGTGGTCCAAGGAGCTCGTGAACTTCGCCAAGTTCACCGCTGGCCTCCTGGATGACGTCGTCCTGAAGAACGAGGCCTACCTCGGCCTCATCAAGGACCCCGGCATCTACTACCACGAGACCTACTACATGGGCATGGTGGACAAGAACAACAAGATCAACTTCTATGATGGCGACATCAGAGTGGTCGACCAGAAGGGCAAGGAGTTCGTCAAGTTCAAGCCGGCGGACTACCTGCAGCACATCGGCGAGCATGTCGAGCCCTGGTCCTACGAGAAGTTCACCTTCCTGAAGAAGATCGGCTGGAAGGGGTTCACCGACGGCCCTGGCAGTGGCATCTACCGTGCTGCGCCTCTCGCCCGCATCAACGCCTCCAACGGCTTCACCACTCCCCTCGCGCAGGCGGAGTACGAGCGGATGAAGGGGTTCTTCAAGGACCTCGGCGTGGATGGGCCCATTCACCACACTCTGGTGTACCACTGGGCCAGGGTCATCGAGCTCGTGCATGCTGCCGAGCTGATGCTGGAGTGCGCCCAGGACCCCATCATCACCAGCAAGGACATCAAGGCCAAGGCCGGGACGCCCGGCGAAGGTGTCGGTGTTCTGGAGGCGCCTCGCGGTACTCTCTACCACCACTATGTGTCGGACGAGAACGGCATCGTGCAGGACGTCAACCTGGTGGTCGGCACGACCAACAACAACGCCCCGATCAATCTGTCCATCAATAAGGCCGCCAAGGCCCTTATTAAGAACTGGCAGATCTCCCCCGGAGTCCTCAATGAGGTGGAGATGGCGTTCCGTGCCTACGACCCCTGCAACTCCTGCGCCACCCACACCCTGCCCGGCAAGATGCCGATCAGGGCGGTGGTCAGGAACCCCGACGGGTCCGTCTATCAGAAGTTCCAGAACTTCTAAACCCCTTTCACAACCTTTTCCTTTTTCACATTTTTCATCTCTACAGCGAAGTCGCTCGACCTCATGCTAAAATAACTACTCCGCCGATGGTGGTGCATGTCCAAGCTCGACCTGCGAAAGCGGCTCGGACCGCTGTACGACGCGCGATCGGAGCCGGCCCTGGTGGAGGTGCCGGCGATGAGCTACCTGATGATCGACGGCTCCGGCGACCCTAATGTAGAGGGATATCAGCAGGCCACGGAAGCGCTGTTCGCTCTTTCGTACGCGCTCAAGTTCGCCATCAAGAAGAGCGGCGGACCGGACTACGGCGTCCTTCCGCTGGAAGGTCTGTGGCGGGTCGACGACCTGGCCGCCCTCGACCTTCAACACAGGGAGAACTGGAGATGGACCTCTATGATCATGCAGCCCGACCAGGTCACCGCGGAGCTGGTGGAGCGAACGAGAGAAGAGGTCAGGAAGAAAAAGCAGTTGCCGTCATTGGACAGGCTTCGCTTCGAAACCTTCGAGGAAGGCCTTGCGGCGCAGGTGCTTCACATCGGCCCGTACGCAGATGAACGGCCGACCATTGAGCGGCTGCATCGCTTCGTCGAGGACAACGGGTACGAGCTGAGGGACAAGCACCACGAAATATACCTTGGCGACCCTCGGCGGGCCGCGCCCGACCGGCTAAGGACTATCCTGAGACACCCGGTGCGGAAGCGTCAGTGATTGGTCCGGCTGCGGTGGGGGAGCGTCCTTATCCTGGTGCTGCTGCGCACCATGAGGTCGCCGATCGTGCCGAGATAAATGCCGTCGGTGAGGTACACCCTCCCCTTCTCGATCTCCAGCAGGTCCTCTGAGAACATGGGCCCCAAAAGACGCCCGCCTTTGATATTCACAGGCGAGCCGCCAAGGCTGCGGTTGAACGCCGGTAGCATGATCACCTCTTCCGGAACCTCCACGTATCGCTTGCATGCGTCCTTCCGGACGGGGAACCGGACCCAGCAAGGCTCCTTGCTGATGTTGCCCAGGGAGTCCTCCAACGCCACGGTAGGATGGTTGTGCGCCATGAGCAAGTATCGTCGGGACATCACCTCAGGAGAGGGCCATGTGTGGCCGTGGATGAAGCCGACGTCCCCCATGACGAAGCCGGTGGCCGGGTGCACGTCCACACCTTCGGGAAGGAACTCCTCGATACTGGTGTCGTGATTGCCTCTGACCACATCGACGCTTTCGTAATGGCGCTGCAGCACCCGGATGAACCGTGGGATCTCCGCGTACTCCTGCCGGGAGCTTCCGGGCACCTTGTTCTTCAGATCCCCAAGCAGAATGATGCGCTCGTGTCCCGGGCTAAGGTGGATGAGCTCCCGCTCCATCCGGTGGGTCTGCGAAGGCACGTGCACGCCCTTGGAGCGGAGCTCCGATTCCAGCCCGATGTGGAGGTCCCCCACGCACACCGCCCTGGCGTCTTCGATCTCCAGGGCCAGGCGGTCAGGGATGGGGCAGGGGCCGTTCATGGGTGATAATGAACGAGGGGCGAGGGTTAATCCTTTCCCTCAGATGCCCGCCTCCAGACGTTCGAGGAGCCATCGGGGAAGGCCCGCTTCGGCGACCTTCCGGGCCACCATCTCGATGTCGTAACCGACCCGGTGGTTCTCTACCGTCCGCTCGGTGGTGTCGATGATGGAATAGCTAGCCCGGGGGTCGCCGTCCCTGGGCTGGCCGACAGAGCCTGGGTTAACGATCAGGCCGCTGGAGAACCTCTTCACGAATGGAATGTGGGTATGGCCGAGGACGAGGATCGAGCACCTCGCCATGGCCAGGTAGCTTTCGACGGCCTTGTTCTCATAAACGTATTCCAGAGGGTCCTGGGGGGAACCGTGGTAGACGCTCATGGCCTGGCGGTCGGAACGAACCGTGGTGCACTCCGGCAGCGACCCCAGGTAGCGCCGGCTCTCCTCGCTTAGGTGACTGGCAGTCCACAGGACGGCATCGCTGGCGAGAGGATTCAGCCTCGACGTGTCGACGTGCAGCACCGACCGGTCATGATTCCCCCGGATGCTGATGATCCGGCGCCCCCTCAGCATCTCGATGGTCTCGTTGGGGAATGGATAGTAGCCAACCACGTCGCCGGCGCACAACACGCGCTCGACGTCATGTCGGTCGAGGTCCTCCAGCACCGCCTTCAGCGCCGGAGCGTTGGCATGCACGTCGGAAATGAGGCCCCATCTCATACGCGGGTAAATGGCCAACAGGGTATAAACCGGTTCTTAGCTCAGCTTGCGGAGGGAACGCCGAAGGACATCGGGTATCTGCTCGATGACATCGGTGGCCATGATGGAGTATCCGAGGCGCTGGAAGGCGAGGTCTCCCGCTGTCCCGTTGAGGAAGGCCGCTATGCGGGCGGAGTTGAACGGGGACACCTGCTTCGACAGCAAGGCGACCGTCTCTCCGGCCAGCACGTCCCCGGTGCCGGCCACCGACATTCCCGCATTCCCGGTGCGGTTGAACTTGGTCGTGATGCCGTCGGAGATGATGTCGATGCGCCTCTTCGCCAGGATGGTGAAGCCCAACCGGGCGGCCGCCTCCGTTACTGCATCGCCCCTCTCATCATGGTCCTTGGGCAGGGGCGAACCGGTCAGCGCCTCGAACTCTTTGGCATGGGGCGTGATGACCCCGGTCTTGCCCTTCAGCACCGAAATGTCGGCGCCCACCGCAGGGATGGCGTCGGCATCGATGACCATCGGGCGGTCGCACCTGCTAACGAATGAGCGAACCGCGTTCATGGTGCTCGGATCGTTGCCGAGGCCGGGGCCGATCAGCACCGCGTCCGACTTGCTGGCGAGGCGCATGCAGTGATCGACGTCCTCCTCGGTCAGGAAGTCGCCGTGAAGCTTGTGGGTGATGATGTTCGGAGAGTAGCCGGCCACCACATAGTAGGCCTTCTCGGGAACCGCGACGTTGACCAGGTCGACGCCGGTACGGTATGCGGCCAGGCCCGACAGGGCCGGCGCCCCGGTGAACGGACCTCCGCCGATGATGAGGACCTTGCCGTTCTCTCCCTTATGGGATTCCTGCCCTCGGGTGGGGTAGTAGACCAGCTCTCCTGGGCCAACAAAGCGGCTGGCCTCGAGCGGTATGCCGATGTCCTCGACGACGATCTTGCCGGAGTTCTCCGCCGTCATGCCCGACTTCACGTCGGTGAAGGTGATGGTCATGTGCGGTCGCACCGAGATGTCGGTAAGGAGACCGGACGGAACATCGATGGAGACTATGGTCGTGCCCGAGTTGTTGAGGCGGTTGATGATGGTGCGATACGGCTCACGCACCTCCTTCAGCGTGCCTGTGCCCAGCAGGGCATCGACCACGATATCGTACTTGCTGTAATCGATCCCGACCGATGATGAGGCGATATGCTTCACGCGCTCATACGCCCGCCGGGCCGCCTCGGTGTGTATCTCCGCCGGGGGGCTGGCAAGCACCACGGTAACTTGGTTGTCGCGCATCAGATTGCGGGCGGCGACAAAACCATCGCCGGCGTTGTTCCCCACCCCGCATGCCACCGCTATCTTCTTACCTGTGCCCATTTCCCGGATGATGGCGTCGGCCGCCGCCTCGCCGGCGTTCTCCATGAGAGCGTCTATCGGGACCCCAAGATACTCGGAGTTAATGTCGAGCACCTTCACCTCTTGGAAAGGGAGCATGATATGGAGTATGGGGAAGAGGTGATTAACCTTTTGGACGGCCTGTTTGCCAAGGACCGGATGCCCAGCGTGCGCATCTGGTATGCTGTACGCTCATTATTTTATATGTGCAAACCATTGGAAGAGCAAGGATAAGTGAAGGTCTGTGTCAGACATAAAAAGAATAGTCCTTGATGTCCTGAAGCCGCATCATCCCGGCATAGTGGAGCTCTCCCAGCACCTCAGCGTCCTGGAGGGCGTGTCCGGCGTGAACATCACCATCATCGAGGTGGACCAGGATACCGAGACCGTAAAGATCACCGTAGAGGGAAATGCGATCATTTTCGAGGATGTGGAGAACAGCATCAGCGAGGCCGGAGCGGTCATACACTCTGTTGATAGCGTATCTACGGGAAAGCGCCTGGTGGAAGAGGTCGAGACCTCTCAGGACCGCTGAGCCTACCATCTGCCGGCTATTATATATTTAAGAATCGAAGGCCCGCGTCCGATATCGGATCGCGGCCCGAACATCTTTTTTCATGGACAGGCGCTCGACGCCGATCCCCGCAAGCTCACTGTCGTTGGATGCGCTGCAATTCCTGGGCGACCTTGAGCAGCAGGGCGGATTTGGGCATATTGTTCTCCACCAGCAGGAGGCCTTGTTTGTTCCACCATGCGCCGGGATAGCTCTTCCCATCCTCTAGTTTCCAGCCAAGCCCCATCCTCTCCACCGCCTTCACGATGTTCACCATCTGGGGCTCCTGGACCGCCAGGCTCTTCTTGACGCGTCGGCCCTGATCCCGAGTGCGCCGAATATCAAAATACTCCGGCCACAGCACCCATGCCTTGTCCGCGTCGAACTCCTTAGCCATGTCGGGAAGAATATGATGGAGCTATTAAATGATTCCATCGGCGGTTGCACGGGCGTCCGCGCTGACGCTTGGACATGTCAAAAATGGATGAAAAGGGTAAGTGATTGGGAAGAGGTTCGACCGAGCGGGCGATGCCCTTACTCGGCCACGAGAACGGCGTTCACGGTGCCGTCCTGTCCAGGGCGAGAAGTGATGCGAGCCGTCCCGGCATCCGTCTGGATGGTGGCGCCCCTGGTGATGATGTTCCTCTGAACATAGTTGGGGTCCGCCGGGTTATGCACGACCTTGACAATCCTGACCCTGGTGACCTTGTTGGTCGCAGGGTCTACAACGTTGGCATAGGCAGCGCTAAGCATCCTGTTCTTCGAGTTACCGCCCATCGTGCGGTACTTCCTCAGGCTCTCAGGACCCAAGTTGGTGAACAAGGGCTCGCGCCCGACCTCGAAACGCCGCTTCTTTCTGCTCTGGACCAGGCGTCCGCCGCTCGGCTTCCGCTTGGACTTTCCCTGCCACAGTGCCATACTAATCCTCAGCCACTAATTTGACAGCAGTATAAAAGGTTTGCTTTCCTTTCGCATATGCCGTACCTCTGCGGCGCCTGAATCACTATCGGGCGCGGGACCGTTCACTCGACCACCTTGTCCAGGAGGACGCCGCTGATCTCGTTCCCGATGTCGAGCAGTGCCGAATGGCCGTCCTTGGCGGCCCCTGGGTTCATGAACAGCGTGCCGTCCTCCCTTATCACTCCGCGGTCCTCGTGAATGTGGCCCGATATGACGGCGCGGGGGCGGTACTGCCTCACCATCTCCAGGATCGCGGTGCTGCCGACGTGTTTGTCGCCCATCACCTTGTCGAGATAGCCGTACGGCGGGCAGTGGAGGATCATCACCGCGTTCTGCTCCATGAGGGGCTCCAGCTTCCGGCTGATCTCATCCTCCTCGAGCTCGAACGGGGTATCGAAGATGGTGGGATTGGAGCCGCCCAGCCCGATGAAGGTGATCCCTCCGACCTCTGCCTTCCTCTCATGCAGTGAGGTGGCCGCCCTATCGATGTACGGCAGGACGGCCGGAGGGTCGCAGTTGCCCGGCACGGCGTACGCCGGCAGGTCCAGAGAGTTGAGGAACTCTTCCGCCCAGTCCGCTGGGCTGAAGTTGACTATGTCACCCAGGACGATGAACGCGTCCGCCCCATACTCTTTCGCCAAACGGTTGGCCCAAGCTATGGTGCGATTGCTGCTGTGCACGTCGGATAGCACCAGGAATCTCATGGTGAAGATTATGCCATCAGGGGTTTTACATTTTATCCTAGCCCTATGGCGCCCAGCCCGATGCCCTGGTACACGAGCAGGTATGTGAACAGGTATCCGAGTATGGCGCCGCTGTTAAGGAACGGCAGCCCGGCCTGAGGCTTGCCTCGCATGACGAACCTCAGCAGGACGAGGTAGCCGAGAAGGCCTCCGATGATGGTCCCTAGCGCCACCCATAGGTTGGCCGTGAGGATGAACGAGTCGAACGCCGGGAGATAGATGGACGCAGATACGGTCAGGATGCCCGGAATGACCGTATCCCCCACGCCCATGAAGAAGGCTGACCGCTCCTGCCCACCCTTCCGGGTGATGCCACCCTCCTCCTCCAGGTTTTCCATGGAGAACCCTCTGCGGGTTGGCACCACGAACATCACCGGGAGGCGCATGGGCGTCACCCCTTCGGCCAGGGCCACCATGTGCTTCGTCTTGTAGACGGCGATGGCGTCGTACACGGCCATGATGATCAGCAGGATCATCACCGGGAGAATTCCCAACGACATGCCCAGGATGGCGGTGATGCCGACCGCCAGGATGAGCCCTATGACGTTGATGACGTACCATTCCCCGCTCTTGACCAGCGCCAGCATGAGCACTGCCGCGATGGCGATGGCGCCGATGAGGGACGCCCAACCGTCGGAATCGGGGGCGAGCGCGAGCTCGATCTCCCACAGCAGGGGAGTGAACACGTAGAGCAGGGTCACGAAGACGGCGATGTAGAAAATGGCCTGTAGGATCCTCTTTCGCCCGTACCTGATGAGGACGAGCATGAGCCCCGTCATCAGCAGCACCAGGGCGATGTAGATGAGGGGATTGACCGGATCGTTGGGGTCCGGGAACGCCCCCATCTGGGGAAGGAATATCGGTGCCAGAAGCACGGCCCCGACCTGCACGCCGATGAAGAAAAGGGCCATCGTCAGAACTGGATGAGGCCGCATCGGGCGAATTATGCAACTCCGGGTTAATAACCATGCCGAAGGGTCCGGGCATAGTATTAAAAAGCGTCCGGACGTCGAAAAATGCGTGAAAAGCGAAGACATCGCCAGGGTCTATCCCACAAGGCTGGAGAAGGCCAAGGACCTGGCGGACATTTTCGAGATAGTGAAGGACGCCGTGAGGTCGCGTCTCGGAACGTCGCGCGGAGGCTTGATGCTGGGCCTGGCGGAACTCGGCGGCAGCCCTAATGGCTGGATCGGCGGCCTGTATCCGGTGGCGACGAACGTGATAGTCATGAACAAAGGGCCCATGGAGCGGATAATGGAACAGTCCCCGGAGCTGTACAAGCCGTACTGCTTCCACATCCTGCTGCATGAGTACATCCATGCGATCGGCTACATGGACGAAGCGCTGACCCGCCGAAAGGCGCTGGAGATCTCGGAGGCGCTGTTCGGCAGGGAGCATCTGGCCACCATGATGGCAGCGGATATCATGCAGTTCTTTCCCACACTAACGTACCCGGTCCCGACCCCGGCCCCGCAGGGGATGAACATCGAACTGGTGAAAGGATTTGACCGCTCGAGCGCCAGCTACATCTGCTAGGCTCCCGGTCGGAGGGACGCCTTCCGCGGTGGCGCGGCGATGCCCCGCGGCCGCTTCGGCGAGGCTCCCGCTTCGGCAGCCGTGCTTACGCGGGTCGGCACGCGATGCTCCATTTTTCGGCCTTTTTCTGCGCGTCGTAATATACTACTACATTAACTACGGCGGAAGGATTCCGGCGTTCCGGCGGGGAAAAGGACTCTAGATAAAGAAAAAACGGAGAGCTAGAGACCATTGCCAACCTTTTTATACTACTTGTGTTTTCGTGGGTAATACAAGGATGTGGCAGAACAACAAGAACACATCCTTCTGGAATGCGGCTTTTGCCTGTTCGGAAGCTTTAAATACCTGACTTACATAGCTAGGAAAGCTTACCGGGAGAACGCGAAATGCGATCTCCCGAAACTTGCAGGCGCCCCGGATGCGAGGTATTAAATACTACCTCTGTATTTGTGGGAAAGCTGCAAAAGACAGCAACCGATGCTGCGAAACGGTCCTGAGCGACGGTCGAAAGGCCGGCTATGATGCGATCGTATCCAAAGCTTCGGACAAAGACAATGGAGAACTAAGATCTCCGCCAATCAGGCGTGCTCTCTTGGTTCTGACGCTCGATGCAATGATACCATCCCAATAATATCAGCGTGGTATCGCTGGTGAAACTTATAGATCCTGCCGATTCAAAAAAGTGTGTAGTCCTTAGGCAACTTCGGTTGCTAAACGGAATTGATTCCGGTTGATCCTGCCGGCGGCCACCGCTATTGGAATACGATTAAGACATGCGAGTCGAGAGACATTATGGTCTCGGCGGACCGCTCAGTAACACGTGGATAACATGCCCTAAGGTGGGGGATAATCTCGGGAAACTGAGGATAATACCCCATAGGTCTTCTATGCTGGAATGCTCGAAGGCCGAAAACTCCGGTGCCTTAGGATTGGTCTGCGGCCTATCAGGCTGTAGTGGGTGTAATGGACCCACTAGCCCGTGACGGGTATGGGCCTTGAGAGAGGGAGCCCAGAGATGGACTCTGAGACATGAGTCCAGGCCCTACGGGGCGCAGCAGTCGCGAAAACTTCGCAATGGGGGCAACCCCGACGAGGGAATTCCAAGTGCCAGCACTTTGTGTTGGCTGTTCTCCTGTCTAAAAAACAGGAGGAGTAAGGGGCGGGTAAGACGGGTGCCAGCCGCCGCGGTAATACCCGCGCCCCTAGTGGTGGTCGATATTATTGAGCCTAAAACGTCCGTAGCCGGTCTTTTAAATCCTTGGGTAAATCGGGCAGCTTAACTGTCCGAATTCCGAGGAGACTGGAAGACTTGGGACCGGGAGAGGTCAGAGGTACTTCTGGGGTAGGGGTAAAATCCTGTAATCCTGGAAGGACCACCGGTGGCGAAGGCGTCTGACTAGAACGGATCCGACGGTGAGGGACGAAGCCCTGGGGCGCAAACGGGATTAGATACCCCGGTAGTCCAGGGTGTAAACGCTGCGGGCTTGGTGTTGGGGGTCCTTTGTGGGCGCCCAGTGCCGGAGAGAAGTTGTTAAGCCTGCTGCTTGGGGAGTATGTCCGCAAGGATGAAACTTAAAGGAATTGGCGGGGGAGCACCGCAACGGGAGGAGCGTGCGGTTCAATTGGATTCAACGCCGAAAAACTCACCAGGAGCGACGGATATATGAAGGTCAAGTTGATGACTTTACCTGATTTTCCGAGAGGTGGTGCATGGCCGTCGTCAGTTCGTACCGTAAGGCGTTCTCTTAAGTGAGATAACGAACGAGACCCTCACCTTTAATTGCTAGTCTCTTCTCCGGAGGAGGCGCACATTAAAGGGACCGCTGGCGCTAAGTCAGAGGAAGGTGAGGTCAACGGTAGGTCCGTATGCCCCGAATCTCCTGGGCAACACGCGCGCTACAAAGGACGGGACAATGGGCTTCCACACCGAAAGGTGGCGACAATCCTGAAACCCGTCCATAGTTCGGATTGTGGGCTGTAACTCGCCCACATGAAGCTGGATTCCGTAGTAATCGCCTGTCAACATCAGGCGGTGAATATGCCCCTGCTCCTTGCACACACCGCCCGTCAAACCACCCGAGTTGGGTTTCAGTAAGGATATCTCTCATTGGGGTCTTCGAACTGAGATTCAGCAAGGAGGGTTAAGTCGTAACAAGGTATCTGTAGGGGAACCTGCAGATGGATCACCTCCTACGTAATATACGTAAAATTGCAAGGAAAGGCAATCGTTGTCTTCCTGACCGATTCCAGGTAGGACTATAAGCACCAAAAATGCATCGAGCGTCATTGTCAGTCTATTTTGTATTGATATATCTCTTCAAGAGCGTTCGCTCTTTGATTTTCTCAGGGAGCAGATCGTTTCTTTTTCCAACCTGACATATTGAACGAGCGCAGCCGACGCACCGTATCGTTCTCGTCGAATTCCGGATCTCGCCCTGACAGCTTCGCTGCCGGCCGTGACGGCAAGTATCTTTAACCCGCCTCTCCAAGGCGATGATATGCAGACGCGCATGGGGACGAACTATGAGGTGGCGAGAGATTACTTCGACGCCCTCGAGGCCGGGGACATGAAAAAGCTGGCCTCTATATTCGCCGATGGCATCATCTGGCATCAGCCGGGTTCTGGCAGCCTGTCCGGCACCTATCGTGGATCGGACAAGGTATTCTTGCTGCTGAAGCAGTTCATGGACAAGAGCAGCGGGAGCTTCAGGATCGATGAGGTGAGAGCGATCATGGAGAACGGCGATCTCGTCTCGGCCGTGCTGCATTTCTCGGCCAAGCGGCAGGGGGCGAGCATGTCGATGCCCGGGATCGACGTCATGCGCATCGAGAGCGGCAGGATCGCCGAGATGTGGCTTTTCTCCTCCGATCAGGAAGCGGAAGACCGCTTCTGGAGCAAGTGAACGACGGATCGGACGTTCGTCCGCCAATAAGCGGGGTAATCGGGGCGTCCGCTCGATCGAGCGGAGCCAGCTATCATGTGCGCGCAGCCTCTTCGGCCTCAGCCATATGGCCGTCCCACATCGTTTTTGAAAGACCGTCGTCGTCCGCCCCCAAGCTGCCGCCGTGAAACATCGACCTTAGCTTGGTACTTAAGAAAGGATAAAATATGTACCTGATATATGGGCGGTTCCCATGGAGACGATGAAATACATTTTCGTCACTGGTGGGGTTATTTCTGGCCTTGGTAAAGGCATCACTGCATCATCCATCGGCCGTCTGCTGAAGTCTCGCGGCCTCAAAGTGACAGCGGTGAAGATCGACCCTTACCTGAACATCGATGCCGGCACCATGAACCCGTTCGAGCATGGAGAGGTCTTCGTGCTGGAGGACGGAGCGGAGGCCGATCTTGATCTCGGTAACTATGAGAGGTATCTCGACATCAACCTGAAGAAGGACCACAATATCACCACAGGAAAGGTGTACCGCGCCGTCATCGAGAAGGAGCGGGCCGGCGAGTATCTCGGAAAGACGGTCCAGATCATCCCTCACATCACCAACGAGATCAAGCACCGCATCAAGAGCGTCGCCGAGGCCTCGGGAGCCGATGTCTGCATCGTGGAGCTTGGGGGCACGGTCGGTGACATCGAATCGATGCCGTTCCTCGAAGCGGTCCGCCAGATGAACAGCGAGATGGGCAAGGGGCGGAACTGCCTGTTCGTGCATACCACCCTGGTGCCGGTCATGGGCACCGTGGGCGAGCCAAAGACCAAGCCGACCCAGCACTCAGTGAAGGAGCTGCGCTCCATAGGCATACAGCCCGATATCATCGTGGCGCGGTCGACCAAGCCGCTGGAGTACGCGATAAGGCGGAAGATATCCTTGTTCTGCGACGTGGCATTGGAGGCCGTTGTCTCCACCCCCGATGCGAAGTCGATCTACGAGGTGCCGATCATACTGGAGGAGCAGGGACTGACCGACTACATACTGGGCCGGCTGGGCATCGACGCCCCGGAGAAGGACCTGGTGGAATGGCGGGAGTTCCTCGATCGCATCCTTTACTCCCACGAGTCGGTGACCGTCGCCGTGGTGGGCAAGTATACGGACCTCGCGGACGCCTACCTGTCCCATCTGGAGGCGTTCCATCACGCCGGGGCTGAGCTCAAGACTCGGGTGGACATTCGATACTTTGACTCCGAACTGATAGAGAAGAACGGGATCCCAAATGAGCTGGCGTGCTGCAACGGCATCCTGATACCGGGAGGGTTCGGTTCGCGAGGCATCGAGGGAAAGATCCAGACGGCGCGGTTCGCCAGGGAGAAGGGCATTCCATTCCTCGGCGTATGCCTCGGCTTCCAGATCGCCACCATAGAGATCGCCCGCAACATCCTTGGCCTGGCCGGCGCCAACAGCACGGAGATCGCGCCGGACTGCCGCAGCCCGGTGATCGACATCCTGCCGGAGCAGAAGGGCGTCATGACCAAGGGCGGCACCATGCGGCTAGGCTCGCAAAAGGTATTGGTGAAGGAAGGTTCGATCGCTCATAGGTTGTATGGAACGACGGAAATCATGGAACGGCATCGCCACCGCTACGAGGTCAATCCGGAGTTCATCACCGAGCTCGAGGGAGCGGGCTGGACGTTCACCGGCAGGTCCGATGACGGGGTCAAGATGGAGATGGGCGAACTGAAGGGGCATCCGTTCTACGTGGCATCTCAGTTCCACCCCGAGTTCAAGTCGAGGCCGCAGCGGCCGTCCCCCCTGCACCTTGGTCTGGTGAAGGCCGCCTTGGAGAGCAAGAAGGCGATGGAGAACCATCGCGCAGGGTTCTGAACAAACACCTTTCCCCCCGCGGGGGGAGGCGTTAGGCCGACAATATCTCGGGGGTGGCCTACCCTAACCAATGAAGTTTTTGACAAGAGAGAGGGAACGTAATGTGCTACCCATGTATCCCATGCCCTGCATTATGATTATCATCATCATCAATTGATTCTGTTAGGGCAGTATTATACACTAGAATGCAAATGCTGTACTGTCCACTGCCCGCCCTCAATATCGCAGGTGAGTGGACGAATATGGGAGGGGAATAAGTGGCTAGTGAAATGACACCAACACGTAGAGCACTCTCTGCGATTCTGGGAGGAAGAGTGGACTATGTTCCACCTGCCAATCCTCTGGCGCAGACGACCTATGAGCTAATGAAGTTCGCGAACGCTGAGTGGCCAAAGGCTCACTTTGACTCGAAGATGATGGCCGACCTCGCGGCGGCCCCTTTCGAAGTATGCGGCATCGAAGCCGCCAGGCCCCAGTTCGATATCTCTCTCGAGGCAGAGGTACTCGGCTGCAAGCTGGACTGGAACAAGCCGGACAGGCCCCCCGTCACGGCTCCGGCATATTCCGACCCCAAGGACATCAGCTGGCCCGACAACCTGGAGGAAGCAGGTAGGATTCCGCATGTGTTGGGTGCGATCGATATATTGCACAGGAGATACGACGGAGGGCTCCCGATTCTACCGGTCTATACCGCTCCGTTCACGGTCGCCGGGCATATCGCTGGGGTGGAGAACTTGGTCATGATGACAGTGACCGACCCTGAAAAAGCGCATGCATTCATCAGCGCAGCCTGCGACTTCTGCATCGAGTATGGAAAGCTTCAGGCTTCGTATGGCGCACACGCCCTCTTCCCGGCCGATCCTTCAGCGTCGGGCGACCTGATCTCGGGAGAGACGTACAAAGAATTCGTTCTGCCGTACCATAAGAGGATGGCCGCGGAGATAAGCATCCCACAGATTCTTCACATCTGCGGTAACACCAGCGAACTGCTACCATATGTCCGCGAGAGCAATCTGGACTGCTTCTCCTTCGATAACGTGCCGGTGTGGTATGTGCGCAAGGCGCTGGGCAACCGCATGTCCATCCTGGGAAGCCTGGATGTCATTGACCTCATGCCCAATGGAACTCCCGAGCAGGTGTACGCTCGGACGGTGGAATGCATCCGACAGGGTACGGACATCGTAGGCTCGTCCTGCGATGTATCCTACGGCACATCGCTGGACAACCTGAAGGCATATGTGAGAGCATGCAAGGAGACGCCCATACCCGACTATGATGACATCGAATCCATGGTTCGGGAGATTGGCGCAGGCAAGGCAAGGCTGATGAAGGCCGAGAGCCTGGGGGGTGGTCAGTAATGGTTAGGCACATGGACTTATTGGTGGAGGAGCTGCTGGAGTTCCGGGCGAGAGACCCCACACGCTACAAGCGTCTCATACAGGAGGGTATGCTCACCGAACTAGGTTTCGAGATCGAGTCCAAGGCCGCCAAGGTGGCCACGGTGGATGAGATCAAGGCCAAGTACCGTCCTCGGGATGTTGCGTATGCTTCGATAGCTGACGCGGTCATCGCCGGCAATCGGGCCAAGGTAGAGGAACTGGTCACGGCCTCCATAAGCAAGGGCAAGGACCCTCTGGACATTGTCACCAACGCGCTCATGCCTGGTATCCAGACCCAGTGCGAACTCTATGATCGCGGGGACGCATTCGTGCCCGAGATCCTGATGTCCAACGCGGCCATGCAGGTCGGCATCAAAATCGCCCAGGAGAAACTGGGAGACGTGCCGACGAAGGGTAAGATTGCATCGTTCGTCGCTGAGGGCGACCTGCACGATATCGGAAAGAACATCGTGGTCGCCATCCTGAGGGCGAACGGCTTCGACGTTCTGGACCTGGGTAGAGACGTGTCGGCCGATACCGTCGTGGCCGCGGCCAAGGAGAAGGGCCTGCAGATGATCAATGGGTCCACTCTGATGAGCACCACCAAGGCCGGGCTGAAGAAGACGGCGGAGACGCTGGAGGAGGAAGGGCTTAAGGTCCCGATCGCCTGCGGCGGCGCCGCGGTGTCAAGGAGCTACGTGGAAACATTCAACAACTCCATCTACGGGAGGTCCCCGTTAGATGCTGTGAAAATCGCCACGGGGGTCTGCTCGGGCAAGGACTGGGAGGAAACGCGAAAGGCGCTACGTTAGGGGCGAAACCTCTTCCTTTCTTTTTTTATTGATGGCATGTACGCGCTGGGCATCGATGTTGGGGGCTCTTTCACCGATGGAGTTCTTATGGAACTGCCCGGAAGGGCTGTTCTCAAGGTGGCCAAGGTGCCAACCGATCCGGACGATCTCGCGGCCAGCGTTCTGAAATGCTTCTATGCTCTGGCCATCTCTGCTCCATCATTATTGTCGCGTTTCTGCGTATCGACGACCCTTGCCACCAATGCAATGGTCGAAGGGACGAAGAAGGACGTATGTGCGATCTGCATCGGACTTAGGCCGAAGCAATCTATCGAGTACGCCAACGAGGTGGTGACGATTGATGGGGGCCACGACGCATCCGGCAATGAGGTCCATCCATTGGACCTGTCGAAGCTGACCTCGGCCATGGCCCGCGTGAATAGTAATTCCTTTGCCATATCTGCCAGGTTTGGGGTCAGGAATCCGGAGCACGAGGTCATGACCTCGAACGAGGTGCTTAATGTCCGTCCAAGCGCCACGGTGGTCCGTGGGAGCGAGCTGGTAGGGTCCCTAGGAATGGAGGAAAGGCTGTTCCTGGCGGCTAAGAACGCTGAGCTAGCACATGTCATGAGTGGGCTGATAAGGGCGATCGGCTCGGTGACCAAGGTCCCCGCTTCCTCAACATATATTCTCAAGGGCGATGGGAGCCTGGTCTCGACCGAGGAGGCAGCCTTGAAGCCGATAATGACAGTCCTCTCAGGACCGGCGGCAAGCGCCATCGGCGGGAGTGTGCTCACCGGGTCAAGGAACGCCCTGGTGATCGACGTGGGCGGCACCACGACCGACATCTCGCTCATACATGATGGGCGTGTCCGATTAGCTCAGAATGGGGCGGCGGTCGGTAGCTCCCGGTTGAGGGTTCCCGCGGTCGATATCACCACCATCTCCTTGGGTGGGAATACTGAGATTTTCTTCGATGACGGACGGCCGAAGCTGGGCCATAGGGCGGTCCGACCCCTGTGCCTTGCTCCTGATGCACCTCGTCTGATGAAGGACCGCTCCTTCCTGTTCCCGGTGAGCGGCAAGGTGTATGGCATCACGCCGACCGACCTATTCCGTGCCAAGGGTCGCAGCGAGTATGGGGACAAGGGGATCGCGACCGCTGCGTTGGCAGCGCTGGCTCAGGCATGCGATCTCTCGACCGACGAACTGTTCGGAACGTTGGAGGAAATGATTCGTTCCCGTCTGCTTCGGTCGCTGTCCACCGCTCTGACGGAGGTAATGTTCTCCGAGGGCGGAGATGCAGATGCACTGCTGAGGGGTGGCCCTCATCTCCGAACAGTGCTGAGGGTCGGAGTCCCCATCGTAGGCATAGGCGCGCCGGTCCGGCCGTTCCTCGACCTGCTTGAGGGAAGGATGGAGTGCGAGATGATAGTCCCTGAGCATCATGAGGTGGGCAATGCCGTGGGAGTGGTATGCACCGGAGTCTTCGGACGGAGGGAGGTGGTGGTCAGATGCGAACCTCGCATGGTGCAGGGGGAGCAGGTGATGACATACAATGTTACGACATCATGCGGCCAGAGAACATTCCCTGATTGCGAGGAAGCCGTGAAGTTCGCGGCTGCCATCGGAACTTCCGAGCTTCGCGATTATATGGAACGCAGCCGCGTGAGGAAATATCAAACGAAGGTGTATGTCAGGGACATTACATATCAGGAATACGGCGTCCGTAAGGTGGCCGAGACAGTGGTGACCGTGACCGTGGAGGAGCGATGAACCAGGCCATATCGATCGATATCGGGACCAGCGGGATAAGGGGACAGCTCTTGGATTTGGATCGAAAGAAGGTCATGCGGACTTGCTTGATCTCCCGCAACCCACTCCCCGGGGCCAACATCATGGACCATCTGGACTTCGCCATGGAGCGGGGGCCGGGATTGGCGCATGATATATTAGTGGGGGCCATCCGAAAGCTCATCAGGGCGCTGGCCGCCGACAGGCTCGAGCGCATCGCGGTATGCGGCAACCCCATACAGCTCTCGCTGTTCGAAGGCATCGAGATACGGGACCTGGCGTTCGCTGGAGAGAACAAGCTGAGATCACAGGACATAGTGACGCCGGACCGCAGCGGTCACGTCGTCAACGGGGACGACATAGGCATAGGAAAGAGCGTGGATGTCATCATCCCTCCCGCCATCCGGCATGAGATTGGCGCGGATGCGCTAGCTATGATGTACAAATCTGGTTTCCTGGATGATGACATGTGCATGGTCACCGATTATGGGACCAATGCCGAGATGGCCCTTAAGGTCGGCGACGAGGTCTTCACCGGTTCGGCGGCCGCGGGGCCTGCGATCGAGGGGCAATCGATCAATGCTGGCATGCTCGCCTCGCCCGGAGCGATAAGCGATCTCATGCAGACCTCTGAGGGCTGGCGGACGATGGTGCTGGATGAGCGGCTTGAGGTGCAGGAAGGAGCGCTTATCAGCCTCAGGGGCAATACAATGAAACTCAAGGGACGCCGTGCTGCGGGAATCACCGGTACGGGAGTTATAGCGCTCATGTACGCCGGACTGGCCTCGGAGCGTATAGCCCCGCCTCGCATTACCGGCGGGGACATCATGCTCGACCGCGGCATCAGATTCACCGGCGCAGACTTAATAGAGGCGGGGAAGGCCATTGGAGCGATCCGGGCCGGGCACCTGGCCCTTATGGGCCAGGCAGGCATGGATCCGTCTATGTTGGACACCATGTACATGGCCGGAGCCAGTGGAACGTATGTCGATGCAGCCAAGGCCTGGTCGGTTGGCATGGTGCCAGCGTCCGCAAGGAGAATAGTGCAGATAGGGAACACCTCGTTGGAGCTGGCAAAGGACCTGGCCCTTGACCCAGGACTGATGGACCACCTGAACGGAATAAGGGAGCGTCTGCTCGCCCACCACGTCATGTTTGCCTCCTCGCCGACCTTCAGCAACATCTATGTTCAGGAACTGGCCTACTGGACCGAGGGGATGTCCTGGGAGCGTTATCTCCAGAACCTGGACCTCATGGGCATACGCGCCCCATCGACCCGGGGTACAGCTCCGAACATCGACAGGCAGAGGAAGACGGACATATGGGAAATCGGCGAATCGCTCAAAACAATCGATCCTGAGGTCCGCCTGAGCGGTTCCTGGGACTGCAACCAATGTCGCGTTTGCGTCCGGACCTGCCCGGAAGGCGCACTGTCACTAATCGATAGTAGGTTCATCATCGATACGGGCAGGTGCTTGGGCACCGCGTGCAGGCGGTGTGAGGAGGTCTGCCCCAAACATACCCTCTCTTTCGCCAGCATGGAGCTGGAACGAGGCTAGTGTTTTCCTATGTCGTCCACCTAACCGAAATAGTTCCAGCCATGCCAGCAATTGTCCGGCCAGCGAATAGCTATGTTTATATCAACGAAGTAGCTTGAGAGGTTGATAACCATGGCCGATGACGATTACCTATCATTGCTGGGGAGGGCGAAGGAGAAGCTTCCCGAAACAATCGAGAAGCACGAGAGGTTCGTCGTTCCTGAGCCCGATGTGCTCCAGGAGGGAAAGACCACCGTGGTCCGCAACTTCGGGGCCATCATCGACGCGTTGCGCAGGGAGCCAGAGCACCTGCTCCATTACCTCCTCAGGGAGCTAGGCACCCCTGGACAGATCGAGGGGCAGAGGCTCGTGCTCAAGGCCAAGATCTCTCCGGCGCAGCTCAACGACCGCATCACCAATTACACCGAGACCTTCGTACTGTGCTCTGAATGCGGAAGACCTGACACGCACATCAACAAGGAGGGCCGCACGCTCGTCCTCGAGTGCGAGGCCTGTGGCGCGCATCGCCCGGTCAGGGTGCGCCGCGCCGCCCGCACCGATGAGAAGGAAGGTCTCAAGGAGGGCGGGGTCTATGAGGTCATGGTGGAGGACGTCGGCCGCAAGGGCGACGGAGTGGCCAAGCTGGACAAGTACATCATCTATGTCCCCGGCGCCGCCAAGGGTGTGGTGGTCAAGGTACGGATCCAGAAGATATCTGGGAACGTGGCCTTCTCCGTCATAGACAACTCCTGAAACCCCTTCGGGCCTCACGGCCCGCATCGTTTCGACCTGTTCCGGGACGCGACCGCGACATTGCGGCGGCCTGGGCCGAATACACCTAGCCCGGCAGGTTCGACATTTTTTATGCCAGCATGCCCCAGGGGGCAAGAAAAGGTTTAAGAATGTTCTCAGCATCTTGAGGCCCGAGCGGAGGTGGCCCAGCCTGGCAAGGCGCAGGATTGCTAATCCTGTGTCCGCAAGGACTCGGGGGTTCAAATCCCCCCCTTCGCGCCATTTTACTATACAATAAGCCGATTTTTCAGTCGATCAGCTTAAAATCATACGAGTATCCTCAGCCTGCTATCGCCCCCTGACCCCAAGCTCATCCATAGGGGTTGGTGAATATGTTAGGGGGGAGGCGAGAGCATGAGGGCGAACATTATGAAACGTCGACAGTGACCGCGCCGCGGCAACGATCGTGGTCTTATCATCCCTTGGGCCCGTGTCTTAATGATCGCGGGACACCGCAACCGAGCGGGCTCAAACCCCAGCAGCCGTCAGGCGCTGGCCTCAAGCGGTCGCTCTCCTCACCGGCCTCCGCCGATATAGGATGCTCGCCACCAAGGCCACCACGACTCCCACCGCGCCGGCGAGCGCCACCGCGACAATGATCGGTTCAGCGCCCTGATTGACGGCGATGCCCACGAGGGCCCATACGATCACCGCCCCGTAGGCCACATCCCTCCGGCTGTATGCATTGAGCGCCGCGATGAGAAATGCCACTATGATGATCGCAATGGCCCATATCTCCGGAGCGATGCCGAAGCCGTCCCAGTTGAGCGAGACAAGCGTGGCCGCCACGTTTGCGATGGTGGCGATCGTTATCCAGCCGAGGTACACGCTGAATGGCAGGTGGACGGCCAGCCTCTCCGCCGGTTCGACACGTCGCACCCCGATGCCCAGGCGGAGGTATATCGCTATGAGCGTCGCCAGGAGGAGGAACATGATGATGACCGAGACGACCAGAATGTCGTACTGCCATGCGAACAGCCACAGTATGTTGAACGCGCTGCTCATAACGAACAGCCATCCTATGCGATCGCGCGATGCCCCAGGCCGCGAGCGGACCACTGCCTGATATATGACGAACACGGCCAGAAGGATGTATATGACCCCCCATATGGAGAAGGTATATCCAGCCGGCGTCACGAGCGTGGGATTCGCGTCCGAGACCTCGGCGGTGAGCTTTCCGCCGATGATGGTTGTACTTCCCGCCAGCCCATTGGCCGCTACCATCAGGACATAGGCGACCACATTCGCCAATGGCAGCAGCCTGGTGTTGTTAGACCTCATAGGGGAGCCTAATAATACTTTGAGCAGGCGGTATTTAATTGAAACACTCTCGCGGCCCTGTAAGGCGTTCGAGGGCAGTGTGTCTCGTTACCGCGGTCGGCAACCGTTCAAAAGTAGCGTCCGGGCTCGATTTCCTATCTATTTTTCCATATCCCGAGCACAATGTTAAAAATATAGCATTATGTACCGCTGCCGATGAGCCAAAACACTTCGTTGAGCCTGAGCCCCCTGGTCTCATTCCTGAAGAAGTCTCCCAGGGAGTTCACCAAGGCGGACATCATCAGCTTCATAGAGGAGAACGGCATCGAGATGATCAACTTCCGCTACCCCGCCAGCGACGGGCGGCTGAAGACCCTCAACTTCGTTCTTACCGATCGGGACTATCTCGAGCAGATCCTCTCCTCCGGCGAGAGGGTGGACGGCTCCAACATCTTCCCCCAGTTTATTCATTCAGGCTCCAGCGACCTCTACGTGGTCCCGCGCTTCAGGACCGCGTTCGTGGACCCCTTCAGCGAGATCCCCACGCTGTGCTTCCTATGTTCCTACTATGACAAGGACGGAAGGCCGGCCGACATCTCCCCCGAGGAGGTCCTGAAGAAGGCCAGTGCCTCGTTCACCAAGGTGACGGGTATGACCTTCCAGGCCATGGGCGAGCTCGAGTTCTATGTCATCGGCGAAAAGGACGATCTGTTCGCGGCGGAGGACCAGCGCGGCTATCACGAATCAGCTCCGTTCACCAAGTTCGAGAAGTTCCGCACCGACTGCATGCTCGCGATCGCCAGGGCGGGCGGGCACATCAAGTACGGTCATTCCGAGGTGGGTAACTTCACCCTCGGCGACAAGATCTACGAGCAGAACGAGATCGAGTTCATGGTCACCGATGTGGAGCAGGCGGCAGACGAGCTGGTCATCGCCAAGTGGATCATACGCAACATGGCCCATCTCTACGGTCTCGACGTGACCTTTGCTCCGAAGATCACCGACGGCAAGGCAGGCAGCGGCATGCACATCCACACCCGTATCATGAAGGGCGGCGTGAACCAGTACGTGGAGGATGGCCGCCTGAGCGATGCTGCCAAGACCGCCATCGCCGGCTTCATGACCTGCGCGTCCTCGCTGACGGCCTTCGGGAACACCAACCCCACTTCCTACTTCCGCCTGGTCCCGCATCAGGAAGCGCCCACCTCCATCTGCTGGGGGGACCGCAACCGCTCTGTCCTGGTGAGGGTGCCGCTCGGATGGACCCACCGTACGGACATGGTGGCCGACGCCAACCCCCTGGAGCGGCCGGCCGACCTTGACATGTCGCAGAAGCAGACCGTAGAGTTCCGCTGCCCGGACGGCTCGGCCGACGTGTATCTGCTGCTGGCCGGCATGACGGTGGCCGCCCGTCATGGGTTCGAGATGGACAATGCGCTGGCCATCGCTGGCAAGACCTACGTCGATGTGAACATCCACCATGCGGAGCATCGCGAGAAGTTGATGTCCCTGGCCCAGCTTCCCGCATCCTGCTGCGAGTCGGCAAGCGAACTGGAGGCCCACCGGGATATCTATGAGAAGTATGGCGTGTTCGACGCGTCCATGATCGATGCCGTGGTCCGGCGCCTGAATGCCTTCGACGATCGGTCGATCCGGGAAGAGATCAAGCAGGACGCGGAGATGGGCTCCCAGATAGTGAAGCAATATCTCCACTGCGGATGAACGGCGAGGCCGTTCTAAACCCCTCCTGCGCGGTCCAGGATGCCACTGGCCGGGCCCCGGCATTCTGCCGCGCAGCTGCCCGCCCCTCCGTCGAGGTCGGCGGAAAGCGGGCGTTACGATCTGATTGACGAAAAGAAGGGTGCTGTAAGGTCGTCCCGCCCCCCGCGCAGAACGACTTGGCGGGCTACATCCTTCATATATTAGCAAAAATCGAGCATTTAGGACTTATAGTAGTTTGCGGTTCTTTGTTCGGGTATTGCCATTAGCAAAAGGTACACTATTCAGAACATCGTCGCGTCGGCCGCCTTGGGCCGGGAGCTTGACCTAACGTACCTCGTCACGTCCATGGAAGGGGCCGAATACGACCCAGCGGTCTTTCCTGGCCTCGTGTACCGGGTAAAGGACCCCAAGGCCGCGTCGCTGCTGTTCAGGAGCGGCAAGCTGGTATGCACCGGCGCCAAGAACCGTGACCAGGTCGTCAAGGCGGTGGAGCTGGTGGTGGACGCCATCCGTAAGGCTGGAGTTCCGGTGAAGGACTATCCGCAGATCACCGTACAAAACATCGTGGCCTCGGCCGATCTGGGCAGCCCGGTCAACCTGTCCTCGACCGTGATCTCCCTCGGCCTCGAAAAGGTGGAGTACGAGCCGGAGGTGTTCCCCGGCCTGGTGTACCGCCTCGACCAGCCCAAGGTGGTCATGCTGCTGTTCGGATCCGGCAGGCTCGTTTGCACCGGCGCCAAGAAGCCGATCGATGTCGAGAAGGCGATCGATCACATCGAGGCCGAGCTTCGCGCGTCCGACCTGTTGCGCTGATCCAACCCATCGACTCTCAGCGAATCGGCAGCCCGCCGAACGGAGGTGCCCCTCCGCACGGCATATTCATGACGAAAAAAGGTAAAGGGGGGGTCTGAGGACCCCCTTATTTCTTCTTGGCCCTGCTGAACAGCAACGCCACTGCGACCACTGCCACCAGGCCCAGGCCGATCCCTATCGGCAACGCCAGGGAGCCAAGGTCCAGCGGTCCGCTGACCTCCGTGTTGCTGTCGCCGTCGCTACCGGCACCGCCCGCGCCGGGCGGAACATAGAGGTAGATGTCCACCCGGTTGTTGGTCTGCTCCATGAAGTACATCGCCGACGACACGTTGCCGTCCGCCGCCTGGAGGACCGCTTCCATCGAATCGGCCGCCTGGGGAGCAGAGCCGCTCAGGGACAGCATGTTCTCTATCCCTCCGGCTATGGTCACGGACATCCGGTCGGTGTGCACCCCTATCACATTGCCAGGCAGCTGATCGGGGAGCGGGATCTCCCAGTCCCCCATCTTCAGCTTGCTCGACGATGTATTGAAGTCCACATCGCGGTAGGCGGTCAGGTCATAGATCGCTCCGTCGTCCCGACCCAACACCCAGTACTCCGCTAGGATGGCGGATGGCAGCGCATCAAGCAGTTCGGACTGCGTCGTGGTGTCGTCCGACGCCGCGCGCACCACAACGTCTCCGCCCCTGGCCAGACTGGCTATCAGGCTGCGGTTCCCTGCCTGGTCGAGGCTTCCACCATTGACGACGATCGTGGAAGAGATGTTGGTCCCGCCCACCCGCGCCGCCTCGATCGATGCATCGCCAGTCTCATCGGCGGTCATCATCTCGGAGTTGATCCCTCCGGCCATTTGGAACTTGATGCTCACGCTTCGTTCGGCCGAGATCTCTATCAGTCCGCCGGGGTGGTTGTGTATGCGGACGCTCGTGCTGTCGAACGTCGCATCGAACACCGGCCCGTTGATCGACGTGTTCACTTCCATGGCGTCAAGGAACGTGATACCGTCGAATATCTGGTATATGGCTCCGTTGCTCCATACGCCGTAGCCGTCGATGCTCATGTTCCCCTCGTTAACGCGGAACATGGTGTATCTGCCGGTCACGGTGTCGTTCGTCAATCTCATCCCGCCGAGCACGCCCACGTTGGCGCCTTCCGAGAGCAGCTCCGTGGCAAGGTCGCTCGCCTTATCACAGGACGATGTGACCACGCCATAGTGGCTGGTCGACGGGAACTCATTGCACTGCAGCCCCGTCGCCGCTGGCTGTCCTGAGGCAAATGCCCCTGCAAAGGACGTGCACAGCAGAAGACAGACCGCCAATGGCATCAGCAATCCCATCTTGCTTCTCACTGGATGTTCACCACTATCCTCGATTTGAGTACATGGGTTAATAATAATATCTATTGTGATAATGTGATGCTCATGGAACTCGCCATCCCCGAGGGCGGATCCAAGCCTTCTGTGTCGGAGACGAGGGGTGCAAGAAAATGATAAAATACAGGAGGCCGATGCGATGGCATGAAGGCCTGGGTTGAATCATATGGTTGCACTATGAACCAGGGGGAGGGGGCGAAGCTGGAAGCGCAGCTGGCGTCCATGGGCCATACCCTGGTGAGCGACCCGGCCGACGCTGAGCTGGTGGTCGTCAACACCTGTACGGTGATCAAAGAGACGGAACGCCGCATGCTCAGGAGGCTGGAGGAGCTGTCCGCCCAGCGAAAGAACGTCATCGTCACCGGTTGCCTCGCCGCCGTCCAATCGGGCGAAGCGGTGCGGCGCGCTCCCAACGCGCTTGTCGTCCCGCCGCGCAGCTACATCTCCTTCACGGAACTGGTCGAGGAGCGCTACGGTCCTGTCGAAGCGGACGCCGTGATAGCACTGCCAACCGCCACCAGCGCCGTCGTTCCGATCGCCCAGGGGTGCCTGGGCAACTGCTCCTACTGCATCACCCGTCTGGCGCGCGGGACGCTGTTCAGCTATCCGCCAGAAGGGATCGTGGAAGAGGCGAGGAGACATTTGGAGGCCGGCGCTGGGGAGCTGCTGCTCACGGCGCAGGACACCGCCGCCTACGGCATGGACAGGAACACCGACCTGGGGGGGCTGCTCGGAGCGATAACCTCCGTACCTGGCGACTTCAGGATCAGGGTGGGGATGATGAACCCCCAGAGCCTGGCACCGGTGCTGCCCTCCTTCCTTCCCGCATGGCTCTCACCCAAGGTCTACCAGTTCGTCCATCTGCCGGTGCAGAGCGGCAGCGACCGCATCCTGAAGGCGATGAACAGGCGTCACACCGTCAAGGAGTTCGAGGCCCTGGCCGACAAGCTTCGCAGCGCCAGCCCCGGCATGTCCCTGGCCACCGACGTTATTACAGGCTTTCCGGGAGAGACCGACGAAGACCATCGCGCGACAGTGGAGCTGATGGGCCGCATCAGGCCAGACACGATCAACATTACCCGTTACTCTCCCCGCCCGGGGACGGAGGCCGCCCGGGCCCGGAGCCAGGTGCCGGGCTGGATGAGCAAGGAACGCTCCCGCGAGCTGACCGCGCTGCGGGCGGACATCGGCATGGAACTCAACCTGTCAAGGGTGGGAATGGAAGAGGGCATCCTCATCACTGAACGCGGTAAGGAAGGCACCATGATCGGCCGGACCGACGCTTACCGCCCAGTGGCTGTCAGGGGCGATCATCCCATAGGAACGAGGCTAGCGGTCGTCATTACCGACGCCGCTCCGTCCTACCTGATCGGGGAGGCAGTAGGAACCTAGGTTATATACCATGATTTTAATCGTGGATGAACAGCCCCGTAGTGTAGCGGTCAATCATGCTGGCCTTTGGAGCCGGTGACGCCAGTTCGAATCTGGCCGGGGCTACTCTCCCCGTTCCATTATCTCGACCACGATATTGTCCGGTCCTTCCACCATGATGCGGCGGAGTCCTTTTTCCAGGGAGTAGCCGGCAACCGGCCTCATCTCGTTGAACAGCCGGTCGTCGATGCGCATCTCCGTACCGATGAACTTGGCCCCCGCCCCAGCGAGCTGTATCATGTCGGTGTCGAGGTCATCGCTGCGCAGGCATAGGTGCCTGAACCCTGGCATAGATGCTCCGGTCACGGCGGCCGCCCCATGTCCATCACCGAGGATTAGCTCGACGACCGAGCTGCCCAATGTCAGGAACCTTACTTCTCTGGGCCCCTCCCGGTCCGATGTCCATCTGCCTTCCTCGGAGAAACTGAGCACCCGGGTGAAGAAATCCGTCGCCCGCTGGATGTCGGAGACGGTGAACGCCACGTGATCTATCCTTTGAAGCATGATCAGGCCTCGAATGTCGTCAAACGCTCACCACTCCTCGAAATGTACAAGGTCATCGGTCCCCAGGCGGGACTGCGGCTTCCCCTCGCTGGCTGGTCGGCCGACAGGCAGCAGGGCCAGCGGGCGCACGTTGATCGGGAGATGTAGCGCATCGGAGACCTTCTTCTCGTTGAACGCCCCCACCCAGCAGGCGCCGTAGCCGACGCTGGAGAGGTACAACAGGATGTTCTCCACCGCGGCGGCCACATCCTGGAGGCAGTACAGCTCCCTCCCCCGGGGACCGTAGCTTGCGATCCTGTCCAAATTGGCGCAGCACGCCAGGATGACGGGCGCATCGGCCACGAACATCTGCGAGTGGGCAGCATCGGCGAGCTGCCGCTTCCTCTCGATGCCCCTGACCACCACGAAGTCCCTGGCCTGCAGATTTCCCGCCGATGGCGCAAGGTTGCCGGCCTCGAGCGCCTCTGCGATCACCTGGTCTGGCACGCCCTCATCGGTGAAGCTCCTCACGCTCCGCCGGTTCCGGAATAGTTCCATCGACCGCAATCTCTCCCCTCCTCATCGGGATTGCGCTCCTAACTACTAATCCATTCTCCTTGAAGGGAAAGGTCCGGAGAGGATACCTTTTTCTCGGAGCGTTCGTTCTCTCGCACATGGCGGTCGAGACGACGATAGAGCTGGACTATGGCAGCGAGGCGGAGGCCGTGGCGGTGCTGGGAGCGATATCGCCGGACAATGCCCCCTACGCCGAGGCGGAGCGCTCCGGGACCATGATAACGATCCGCGCCCGCTCGTCCACCGCAGGTCAGATGCTCCATACCATGGAGGATCTCCTGGCCTGCGTCAAGGTGGCCGAGGACACCTTCCGAGCCGCGCAGTGATCACTTCTTGTTGCCGTCGCGGACCTTCACCGCTACACCGGTGCGGAACGCGCCCATCTCGTCCCTGGTGAGGACGGCTCGACCGATGGCCACCAGCTCGTCCGATGCGTCTACCACCAGCACCTCGTCCATCGGCCTGATCTCTGGGTCGCAATCCTCCACGAAAGTACAGAAGACGTTCTTTCCTTCCCGATTGAAGGGGACCGAATCGTCCTTTACCCGGACGCGAAGTCGCGGCGCCGGGAATGCCTTCCGCAGCCGCTCGGCGCCTGCGATCTTCAGGGTGAAGAAGCCGTCGTTCGCCCTCATGGACAGAACGTGCTCCCCATTCACCAGCACGTTGCGTATCTTCCCGGTGTTCTCCGACTTCTTCAGCTCCACCCTGCCGTCGAGCAGCGCCCCGCCTGCGCCCCGCCCGAACTGCATATCGGCTACGGCCTTTACCCTCGCCAGGTCGACATCGAACGAGGGCTTGTTGACACACATCATGGACAGCGTGTCCAATGTCTGGGGGCCGTCCCATCCCACCGCGATGGCATAGGGGTGCTCGTGGGACATCCGCTCCATCATCTCCTTCACCCCTTCCACCGCTTCCTTGTCCCGCCGTTCCGGAAGGACCGACTGCGCGATGGGATACATCTCGTCCAGCTCGATGGGCACCGGCCCCAGCACCGATTCCACGAAGAAGTGGGAATCGCATTCTGCCAGCACATCGCGCATCTCCTGCTGCCGGCACCTCCCGTACGGTTTCGACGTCTCGTCGAAGACGATCATGACCTCGGTGTCCGGGTACTCGTACCGCTCGAAGAACCTCCTGGCATAGCGGCGTATGGCCGGCCGCCTGAGCGTCTCCGGGCCGGTGTAGAACAGCGAATTGTCCCGGCTGAGCGGTTCGGTCAGCTCCAGGAATTCCTCGTGGTCGCCCAGCCGTCTCAGGGCGTCGAGCAGCGCGGGATGGCCACGGCACCGGCGCTCCACCAGTTCCCAGAGGTCCCCCTCCAGTATTGCCCTCTTAACTCTCTGGACCTCCTCCTGCGAGACCCATAGGTTGTGCTGGGCGATGAGCGCGATGCGCTCGGCCGGTCTCATCGCCACGATGTCCTCGTACGAGTGGCCGTTGCAGGCTGGGCAGTGGCAGGAGATGACCTTCATGTCCGAGAGCGATGAAGTGCCCTCGGGGAACATGAACCGCCCGTCGCGGGCGAACTTGGCATAGGAGGCGGAGTCGAACATGTCGCAGCCCAGCAGCGCGGCCAGGGCGAACACCATGGGATGGCCGGCCCCGAACAGGTGGACCGGGCGGGAAGGGTTCAGCCCCTTCTTCGATGCTACGATGACGTCGACCAGATCGTCGAAGCGATACTGCTCCATCAGCGGCACCACGCCGCCTATGGGGTGGACGTCGGCGTCGATCGAGGCGAGGGAGCGGGCGCACCTCTCCCTCAGCTCCGGAAAGATGGAGCCCTGTACCACGCCGGCGAGCAGCATGTCCCCTTTCAGTCGGGCGGCCTCCTCGGTCCGGGCGAGAGTGACGTCTACGGCCTCCGACGTCCGCGCCTCGCTCCAGTCCGGCTCGGTGAAGATGTCCAGCACCGTCCCGATGTCCGAGCCGATGTCCCGTTGGAATGACACGATGTCATCGTTCTTCACGTCCACCTCGCCATACATGTGAGATTGGAACGTGCCGGAATCGGTCATGATGACCCCCTTGTAACCGAGCATCTCGTGCAGGCCGGTGCTGAGCGCCTGCTCCTTGAGCTCCGGATTGTTCCGTATGATGTATGAGTTGGTGATGATCGCCTTGAACCCGAGATCATCGTACAGCTCGTTCAGCGGGACGGTGATGTTGCGGGGGTTGATGACCGGCAGGAGGGCGGGGGTCTCCAGGATGCCATGGGGAGTATCCAGCTTGCATATCCTGGCCAGGCCGTCCCGTCTGAGGAGCTCGAACATGGCCAGGGGATGGCACCTCTCTAAATAAGGCTTTTACCGGGCCGCCCGGCGCAACCTTATTAATTCTACAATAATATTCTATGTAATAGTATATTCGAGGGGGAGGCATGGAAGACCGATCAGCATTCGATGGGCCGAGAGGCGGGTATTCGTTGTATGTCGTGGCGATCATAGCAGCATTGCTCATGACCGCTTCCTTCGCCTGGCAGCAGGCGCCGGCCAGCGAGGATGAGGGGCGGTGGGCCGTTCAGGCGGGAGATGTCTTGCAGTACGATGTCGCGGGACACCGCAACGGCACCGCCGTCAGCGGCACCGCCACCGCCAACTTCACCGTGGTGAACGTCACCGAATACGGCCGCTCAGTGGGCGGTTACTTCACCACCGACCTTGGCAGCTGGACCGGACGAGGAATGACGTCGGTGTTATCGTCACCCGACTCGGGAGAATGCCTGGGATGGGAGCGTATCGAGACCGTATACGGCGCCAAGGCAGTGACCAGGTACATCTCCTACCATGGCGGCAGCGAGGACGCGCGGGCATTCATCGTCACCTACGCCGGGGTGGACTCCAAGGTGATCTACCGCGTCAACGTCTCCGGTCCAGGGTTCTTCCTTAACCTCGATCTCCGCACCAGCACGCTGGACGACCCAGCCGATCTGGACATCAGGAAGACGGTCGACATCTCTCACAGCTTCATGGTCCCGAGCGTGATGAACTTCACCTCCGTCTCCGCCGCCGGAACGTCAAGCGTCGGCTACTGGCATCTGCCTGATGGAGCGCACCTCAACCATTCGATGGAGAGTGACGGCTCCCAGTTCTATCTCGTAACGGAGGAGAACATCGAGCACATGGAGCATGGAGGCGTCATGGAGAGCGATTCCGCGATGTCCCTGCTAAACGGGGGCGGGAGCCACAGCGCATTGCTTGATGGCGGACTGTACATCGTGGTCACGGACGCCGGCGCGGCCGTAGGGGACACCTGGGAGCGTTTCGAGATCCTCATGCCGTCCTGAGCACGCTCAGGATTATATTCCATCATGGGCTAACCTCGGAGCGGCAGTGATGATGATGGAGCACAAGATGGTCATCGTGGTAAGGTGGGACCTCAAGTTGTCGGCGGGCAAGATGGCCGCCCAGGTCGCCCACGCCGCCGTGAACTGCGCGTTCGCAGCCAAGCGCCGCACCCCCGACCGGTTCGATCGCTGGTACGCGGAAGGGCAGCGCAAGGTGGTGGTCAAGGCGCCCAGCCTTCAGGAGCTGTACGCCATCAAGGTGGCGGCCGAGGACCTGGGCCTGGTCACCTCGCTCATCACCGATGCCGGCATGACCGAGATCCCGCCCAACACCGTCACCTGCCTCGGGATAGGCCCGGGGCCGGAGGCCATGGTGGACAAGGTGACCGGGCACCTCAAGCTGGCCTGACGATGAAGAGGCAGGTAAGGGTCCTCGGCATCGACGACTCGCCTTTCACTTTCGAGAGCAAGCGGACGCTGGTGGTAGGAGTGGTCTCGCGGCTGCCGATGTACGTCGAGGGCATCATGCGCACCAAATGCGACGTGGACGGCACCGACGCCAATGAAGCGATCGCCGACATGGTCCTCCGCTCCCGCTATCGAGAGCAGCTTAAGGTGATAATGATCGACGGCGTGGCCGTCGGCGGTTTCAACGTCGTGGACATCGACCGTCTTTATCGCGATACCGGCGTCGCGTGCGCCACGGTGACCCGCGGCCTGCCCGACTATGGCAGCATGGAGAAGGCGCTGCGTGCCCACTTCCGGGACTGGGAGGAGCGAATTGAGGTGATCAGGCGGCATCCGTTGTATCGGCTGGGAGGCCGCCGCTCCATCTACGCTGCCGCCACCGGCATAAGCATCGATGACCTTGAGATGATCATCGAGGAAAGCACCGTGTCGGGCTCCCTGCCGGAGCCGCTTCGCATCGCTCACCTGATATCGAGCGCGATGGTGCGGGGTGAGTCGCATGGGCGGGCCTAGTTCTCGCCCAGCCGCCCCTTGATCAGCTCGCATGTCGCCGTTCCCGACAGCTCCACGCACTCCATGATGACCTCGGTGCTCTTCCTGGGCTGCGAGGCGATGGTGATGACGACCTTCCTATTCTCCACCACCAGCCGGACCCGCCGGCCCCGGCCCTCTTCCCTGACGCTCTCCCCCCTATCTGCCAAAACGGCCCTGATGGCCGAATCGATGTCGGAGGCCGGCCTCCGAAAGTAGCGTATATCCATTCGCTCGAACCTGCTCTTGTTCTTCGAACTGTAGGCCAGGACAGCGGCCAGGCATATCAGCAGGGCGGCCACGACCGCGAAGGTCAGAGGCTGCCCAGGATCCAGGCCGCGATAGATCGAGATGAGGGAGACGGTGAGCACCGCTACCACGGTTATGTAGATCGTCCCGATCAGCGCAGTGATCATGCGCTGCGGCATGGTGTTCTTGGCCCAGCACTGGTAGTGCAGCTTCTGCGCCATGAGCGCCGGGATGATAGTGAGGGCGGAGGCGGCGATGGCCGCCAGCATGGTCTCCGTTACCAGGGCGGGCGCGCCTATGAGAGAGAACATCATCACGGCCAGCACGGTCGGTACGATGACTGCCAGTGAATATTCCATGACCTTCTGCCAATTATCCAATCGGCGAGATACATCCCTCGTATCGCCCATAATCCCATCCCAGGAAAGCATCGCGGCAGCAGTCTAAATTGGTTTCTGCCTCGCTATTGAGTTCGTATGTCAGTGGGCGTCTGTTATTAATTCAAATTACTGAATTCGTATCCCGTCCTTGGCCCGTACTCCGAGCAGGCCGCCGAGGGCTTTCTCGCAAGAAAACCACGGTCCGATGAGCCAGTATTACTCAGGGGGGACCGAATTGTTTTAATATCAAAGGGTATTAGCAGGTTGTCTGAACAGGCTCTGAAAAACCCTTAATCGTTAAATAAGATAACCATAATACGGAGCCCGCTCCTAATAAAGAAGGTGAAACATTGGCTAGAGGTCTTAACACGGCTAGGAAGCTCAAGAGCGACCGTCAAAAGTTCCGATGGTCCGACAGTACGTACAAGCGGAGGGTATTGCGCCTTCGCGAGAAGTCCGACCCCCTGGAAGGTTCAGCCCAGGCCCGCGGGATCGTTCTCGAGAAGGTCGGGATCGAGGCAAAGCAGCCCAACTCCGCCATCCGAAAGTGTGTCAAGGTCCAGCTCATCAAGAATGGGCGTCAGATCACCGCCTTCGCGGTGGGGGACGGCGCCATTAACTTCATAGACGAGCACGACGAGGTCCTGGTGGAGGGCATCGGCGGCCGTCTAGGCCGTTCATACGGTGATATCCCGGGCGTCCGTTTCAAGGTCGTCCAGGTCAACAATGTTTCTCTGAACATGCTCGTAAGGGGGCGTGTGGAGAAGCCGGTTAGGTGAATATTATGGATGGAGAGAACCAGGTTTCGAGCAACGGTGTTCTGCTCTTCGGCAAGTACGAGATGACCGGCATCGGCATCAGGGACGGCGGCCTAGCCAAGTACATAGACCTCACCCCCATCTCTGTGCCCCACACCGGTGGAAAGCACGCCAACCGTGCCTTCGCCAAGTCGAAGATGAGCATCGTGGAAAGACTCGTCAACAGCATGATGCGCACCGAGGTATACACGGGAAAGAAGGCCAAGACCATCGGCGTCGTCCGCGGCGCCTTCGAGATCGTGGCCAAGAAGACCAACAAGAACCCCGTGCAGGTCCTCGTTGAGGCGCTGGAGAACGCAGCCCCCCGCGAGGAGATCACTCGCCTTCAGTTCGGCGGCATTTCCGTCCCGAAGGCCGTGGACGTATCCCCGGCCCGTAGGCTCGACATCGCCCTTCGCAATCTTGCCAGGGGAACGGTCGATGCATCCTTCAAGAACAAGAAGTCGGCCGAGGAGTGCCTTGCCGATGAACTTATCCTCGCTTCCAAGGGCGACATGAACTCATTCTCGGTGGCCAAGAAGGAGGAACTGGAGCGGGTGGCGCAGTCCGCCCGCTAAACCCTTTATCTATGTTTATTGGTGGTTTTTATGGGACGTAAGGAAGATAACATTGCGAAGGCTGCCGCGCTCTCCAAGAGCCCGGAGTTCATTCGCAACATCGGTACCGCGGCGCACATCGACCACGGTAAGACCACTTTGAGTGACAATCTTATCGCCGGCGCCGGCATGATGTCCAGTGACCTCGCGGGAAAGCAGCTGATGCTCGATTTCGACGAGCAGGAGCAGGCTCGTGGGATCACCATCAACGCCGCAAACGCCTCCATGGTCCACTCCTATAAGGGGAAGGAATACCTCGTCAACCTCATCGACACCCCCGGTCACGTCGACTTCGGCGGGGACGTCACCAGGGCCATGAGGGCTCTGGACGGCGTCATCATCCTGGTGTGCGCGGTGGAAGGCATCATGCCTCAGACCGAGACGGTCATCAGGCAGGCCCTCAAGGAGCGCGTCAGACCGGTCCTGTTCATCAACAAGGTCGACAGGCTGATCAACGAGCTGAAGGTCACCAAGGAGGAGATGCAGAAGCGCTTCGTTCACATCATCACCGAGGTCAACAAGCGTATCGCCACTCAGCTCCCTGAGCCGCTGAACAAGGAGTGGCAGGTCCGCCCCGAGGATGGCTCCGTGGCGTTCGGTTCCGCTTACAACAATTGGGCCGTCAACGTCCCCAGCATGAAGCACACTGGCATCGCCTTCAAGGACGTCTACGAGTTCTGCAGGGACAACGACCAGAAGACCCTGGCCAAGAAGTCCCCGGTTCACGAGGTCCTTCTCAGCATGGTCATCGAGCACGTACCCAACCCTCTCGATGCCCAGAAGACCCGTATCCCCGTCATCTGGAAGGGGGACAAGGAGAGCAAGATCGGCAAGTCCATGCTCACCTGCGATGCATCTGGCCCGGTCGCCATGATGGTCACCAAGATCATCGTCGACCCCCATGCCGGAGAGGTCGCCATCGGCAGGCTGTTCTCCGGCTCCGTGACCAGGGGAATGGAGCTGTGGGTGGCCGGCATGCCCAACGTGCAGCGCACCCAGACAATCTCGCTGTCGGTGGGGGCAGACCGCATCCCGGTCGATCACATGGAGTCCGGAAACATCGTTGCGGTGGCCGGCCTGAAGGACGCCATCGCCGGTTCGACCGTATCGTCGGACCCCGAGATGGACCCCTTCGAGAAGATCACCCACTACACCGAGCCGGTCGTTACCGTGGCCATCGAGGCCAAGCACATGAAGGACCTGCCGAAGCTGGTCGAGGTGCTGCGCTCGGTGGCCAAGTCCGATCCCTCCATCCAGGTGGAGATCAACAATGAGACCGGCGAGCACCTCCTGTCCGGAATGGGCGAGCTGCACCTCGAGATCACCACCTATCGTATCACGAACGATCACAAGATCGAGATCAAGTCCTCCCCGCCGATCGTGGTCTACAGGGAGAACATCAAGAAGAAGGGCGGACCCTTCGAGGGGAAGTCCCCCAACAAGCACAACCGCTTCTTCGTCGAGGTGGAGACCCTGCCCGACAACATAGTCGAGGCCATGAAGAGAGGGGACATCCAGACCGAGGGAAAGATCAAGGACGCCAAGGAACTGGCGACCAAGCTCCAGGAGCTCGGCATGGACCGCGACGAGGCCCGCAGCGTGGTAGCATTCCATGGCAACAACGTCTTCATCGATGGCACCAAGGGTATCCAGTACCTCAACGAGGTCATCGAACTGTGCAAGCAGGCGTTCGATGAGGCCATGAACCTCGGCCCCCTGGCCCAGGAAAAGGTCAGCGGGATCAAGGTCCGCCTGGTCGATGCCAAGCTCCACGAGGACTCCATCCACCGCGGTCCGGCCCAGGTCATTCCGGCGTTCCGCTCGGCTGTCTACGGCGCCATGGCCACCGGCGGCCGCGTTCTGCTGGAGCCGATGACCAAGATCCACATCAACTGTCCCGAGTCCGTCATGGGCGACACCCTCCGCGAGATACAGCAGAGAAGGGGCGTCATCGAGGAGATCAACCAGGAGGGTGATGTGTCCATCATCGTCTCTCAGGCCCCGGTCGCTGAGATGTTCGGATTCGCGTCCGCCATCCGCGGCGCCACTCAGGGTCGCGCGCTGTGGTCCACCGAGAACTCGGGCTTCGTCCCCGTTCCCGGTGAGCTGCAGACCAAGGTCGTAGAGCAGATCAGGACCCGGAAGGGACTGAAGCCAGAGCCGTACGACGCATCTTACTACTCGGCTTAGAGGAGTGAATAAGCGTTAAATACGACAAATGGCATGGAGTAAAAAACCGAAATTAAAGTATATAAATGTAGGAGGCAGAAAAAATGGCTGAGAAACCACACTTGAACCTAGTATTCATCGGTCACGTCGACCACGGCAAGTCCACCTCTGTAGGCAGGATGCTTGCTGACACTGGGAACGTTGAGCAGTATCTGATCGACAAGTACAAGAAGATGGCCGAGGAGAAGGGCAAGGGCACCTTCGAGTTCGCCTGGGTCATGGACTCTCTGAAGGAAGAGAGGGAGAGGGGCGTTACCATCGACGTCGCCCACAAGCGGTTCAACACCGACAAGTATTACTTCACCGTCATCGACGCCCCTGGCCACCGTGACTTCGTGAAGAACATGATCACCGGTACCTCCCAGGCAGACGCCGCCGTTCTGGTCGTGTCCGCCGTTGAGGGACCTCAGGCCCAGACCAAGGAGCACATCTTCCTGGCCAGGACCCTTGGCGTGAAGCAGCTCATCATCGGCATCAACAAGATGGACGCCGTCAAGTATGAGGAGGCCCAGTACAATAAGGTGAAGGAGGAGGTCAGCAAGGTCCTCAAGTCCGTCGGCTTCAAGGTCGACCAGATCCCCTTCGTCCCCTACTCGGCCTTCAAGGGAGACAACGCTGCCAAGCCGTCCCCCAACATGGCCTGGTACAAGGGACCCACGCTGCTGGATGCTCTTAACAACCTCACCGAGCCCCAGAAGCTGACCAACCTGCCGCTCCGCCTGCCGGTGCAGGACATCTACACCATCACTGGCATCGGGACCGTCCCGGTCGGCCGTGTCGAGACCGGTATCCTCAAGCCCGACATGAAGATCATGTTCGAGCCCGCCCACGTGGTCGGCGAAGTGAAGAGCATCGAGATGCACCACGAGGTCCTGCCTCAGGCTACTCCCGGTGACAACGTCGGATTCAACGTCCGTGGCATCGCCAAGAATGATGTCAAGAGGGGCGACGTGGCCGGGCCTGTTGACAACCCGCCCTCGGTGGCCAAGACCTTCACCGCTCAGATCATGGTCCTGAACCACCCGTCGGTCATCACCGTCGGATACACCCCGGTGTTCCACATCCACACCGCCCAGATCGCATGCACCTTCCTGGAGCTGCAGAAGAAGATGGACCCCGCCACCGGCGCTGTCAAGGAGGAGAACCCCCAGTTCCTCAAGACCGGCGACGCTGCCGTCGTCAAGATCCAGCCCACCAGGCCCATGGTCATCGAGAAGGCCAAGGAGTTTCCCCAGCTGGGAAGGTTCGCCATCCGCGACATGGGTCAGACCGTTGCGGCCGGCGTCTGCCTGGATGTCGAAAAGAGGGTGATGTAAACCCCTTCCCTTTCCCTAATTTTTTGAGGGATTCATATGGCACAGAGAGCAAGAATATCCTTGAGCGGCACTGACCCCAAGAAGGTGGACAGTGTCTGCGGGCAGATCAAGTCCATTTCGCAAAGGACTGGCGTCGCCATTCGCGGACCGATCCCCCTCCCCACCAAGAGACTGGTAGTCCCCGTCCGCAAGAGCCCCGACGGAGAGGGCTCGGAGACCTGGGACCGCTGGGAGATGAGGATCCACAAGCGGCTGATCGACCTTGACGCTGATGAGAGGGCGCTTCGCCAGCTCATGAGGATCCAGGTCCCAGACGGCGTAAACATCGAGATCGTCCTGCGATCCTAAACCTGTTTGCCTTGTAACAAACACCTTCCAGCAAAATCTTTTTTGTTTTTCAGCAGTCGAGCGGCATCGGCATTTATGAAGCGAGACGCGATAGGGGCATTGGATGAGCTGGCTTGAGACGCCCATAATCGATAACGTTAGGCCGCTGGATATTGCGGCCTTCCTGCTGCTTATGGTAGCCGCGATCCTAGTGGCCCGCGTGGGCAATTCCCTCATCCGGAAATACCTTGACGAACCGGTCGGGAAGCGGCTCTCCAAGGGTGTGGCCCGATCGTATCAGTACACGGTCATGCTCGTCGCCATAGCATTCGGGTTCGGCTCGGTGCTGGCACTGGACCTTTCGGCCATGTTCCTCTCGCTGGGAATAGCCGGCATCGCCGTGGCGCTCGCGTCCCAGCAGATCATCCAGAATGCCATCGCCGGCATCTTGATATCGATCGTCCGGCCGATACAGCTGGAGGATTGGGTGGAGGTCGGACCGATCCCCCTGAATGGGATGGGCAGGGTCAGGGACATAACGCTCATGAACACCGTTCTCCGGGACATCGACGGCCGCATAATCACAGTCCCCAACTCCCAGATCATGAACGGGAAGGTGATCAATTATTCCAGGGGCGGGTTCACTGCGGTGAACATTCCATTGTGGATCGCCAACGTTTCCGATCTGGAACGCATTACCGCGATCATAAGGGAAGAGGCCGACCTCAACCCGAACATCCTTCCAAAGGTGTCAGAGGATGGGAGGAGGACGGTGGTCAAGCTCTTTGAGCGACGTTATGTTCGGGGCATCTTCGGCAGTGCCAATAACCTTCAATCCCTGTCTCCAGAGGTCCATCTTGCCGAGGTGCAGGGAACCCGCGCGAGGCTCAATGTCCGGCTATGGATTGCAGAGCCTTTCAAGAAAGAGGAGATAGTGTCCGGTTTCCTCAGGTCCCTGACCGAGAAGATCAAGGCCGAGGGAATTGAGCTCAGGGACCCGTGAGGGCTTGCACGGGCGCTCCGCCCCTCAAGGCCCCATCTTACCGGTGACCGCAGCCTACCGATATCTTAATTTCATGCTTTGGCTTCCGGTCTTTCATGGTGACATGGCTTGAGGAGCCCATCATGGGAAGCATCACTCCCCTGGACATCATCCTTTTCGTCCTGGTGATGGGCATCGCGATGATTGCCGCCCGCGCGGTCACGTCGCTGGTCCGCAGATACCTTGACGATACAGTGGGAAAGCGCTCGTCCAAAGGCGTCGCCAGATTACTGCAGTACGCCATACTGGGCATCGCCTTCCTGGGGGCCACTGGCACATTCCTTCACATCGATCTCAATGCCGTCCTGCTCTCGCTCGGCATAGTGGGCATAGCGGTGGCCTTCGCCACCCAGCAGATCATACAGAACGCCGTCTCCGGCATTCTGATATCCATAACGAAGCCGATACAGCTGGAGGATTGGGTGGAGGTCGGAGGCATCCCGAGCACGGGCATCTGCCGGGTAAGGGACATCAGGCTGCTCAGCACCGAACTTCGGGAGAAGGAGGGCCGCATCACTATCATCCCAAATTCGCAGATCATCAACGGGAAGGTGATTAATTACACCCGTTCTGGCTTCACCGCTCTGATCAAGGACGTCTGGGTGGGGCCGGTGACCGATCTGGAAAAGGTCCGCCGGATCGTCCTGGAGGTGGCCGACGAGGACCCATGCATCCTCCCCGACGTGTCGAAGTGCGAGAGGGTCCGCCTGCCCTCGCTGTTCGATCGTACAATTATTGTTCCCCAGCACGAGCATGAGCAGGCGATAGAGGAGTCCCTCGTTCCGATCGTCAACGTGGCCGACATCCAGGGCTCCAGGGTCAAGTTGAACATCAAGGTCTACGTACGGGACGTACAAAGGAACGATGAGATCATGTCCGGCTTCCTCGAGGCGCTTAAGGTGAGGTTCGAGGCCGAAGGGATCGAGCTACGGGATCCGTGAGACGGCCGTCCGCCATCGCCTGCGAAGGGCGATAACCCTTTTTACCTCATTTTTCATGTTGTGGGAGATATCATGCGGAGCGATACGGTAAAGAAGGGGCTGGCCAAGGCGCCCAGCCGGAGCCTGCTGAGGGCCTGCGGACTGACCGACGAGGACATGGACAAACCCTTCATCGGTATCGCCAACTCGTTCAACAACATCGTGCCGGGGCACATTCACCTGGACCGCCTCGTGGAAGAGGTCAGGAAAGGGATCGTGGAGGCGGGCGGCGTGCCCTTCTCCTTCGGAGTGCCGGCCGTGTGCGACGGCATCGCTATGGGCCATGCGGGCATGCGCTTCTCCCTTCCATCGAGGGAAGTGATCGCCGACTGCGTGGAGGTCATGAACAATGCCCATACCTTCGACGGATGGGTCGGGGTGACGAACTGCGACAAGGTCACTCCAGGAATGCTGATGGCCGCGGGCAGGATGAACATCCCGGCCATCATGCTCACCGGCGGGCCGATGGAGGCCGGGAGCCTGGAAGGGGAGAAGAAGGACCTCCAGAGCGTGTTCGAGGCGCTGGGAGCGCATAATGCCGGCAACGCCACCGACGAGGAGGTCCTGGCCGTGGAGTGTGCCGCGTGCCCGGGAGAGGGCTCCTGCTCCGGGTTGTTCACGGCGAACACCATGGCCTGCCTTACCGAAGCGATGGGGATGAGCCTGACCGGCTGCGCCACCTCGCTGGCAACGAGCGAACGCAAGATGGAGATCGCCAGGGCCACTGGCCGTCGCATAGTCGAGCTGGTGAAGGAAGGCATGACGCCTCGGTCGATGGTGACCAGGGGATCCTTCATCAATGCCATCACCGTTGACATGGCCATCGGCGGTTCGACCAACACGGCCCTTCACATACCGGCCGTCGCGTCGGAGTTTGGCATCGACATCGACCTAAAGGTCTTTGACGAGGTATCCAGGACGGTCCCGCACTTGACCTCCCTGCGCCCCGGTGGACCGTATCACATCGCTGACCTGGACCGCGCAGGCGGTGTTCCTGCCGTGCTCAAGCGGCTGAGGTCCATGCTGACCGACCAGATGACCGTTAACGGGAACGGCATCTACGACATCGCCGACCATGCAACGATCGACGATCCCGAGGTGCTGCGGCCCCTGGACCGGCCGTTCCACAAAGAGGGCGGAATCGCCGTACTGTACGGTAACCTTGCTCCGGAGGGCTCGGTGGTCAAGCAGTCCGCCGTAAGTGAGAAGATGATGCACTTCCGCGGCCGCGCCAGGGTGTTCAACACTGAGGACGCGGCAGCCGCCGCCATCACTTCGAAGAAGATCGTCAAGGGTGATGTCGTGATCATCCGCTACGAGGGGCCGAAGGGCGGGCCCGGGATGCCGGAGATGCTGTATCCCACCAGCATGATAGCCGGCATGGGTCTTTCCGATGACGTGGCGCTGATCACCGACGGTCGGTTCTCCGGAGCGACAAGAGGCCCCTGCATCGGCCACGTGTCCCCGGAGGCATCGGCCGGCGGACCGATCGCCGCGGTGAGGGAGGGGGACGAGATCGTCATCGACATCCCGGCCCGCAGGCTGGACGTCAACATATCCGACGAGGAGATGGCGCGCCGCCTCGCGGAGCCCAGGCCATCCGAGCGGGAGGTCAGCGGGATGCTCGCCAAGTACCGCAAGCTGGTCACCAGCGCCTCCCTCGGCGCGGTGTGCCGGTAAGCGCGCCCGCCCCCTGCTCTACGTGAACGGCCAGGGGGAACAACCTTTTTATGCGCGCCGCCGTTACGAGTGCGAAAGGGCGGATAGATCAGCTCGGAAGATCGCGTGATTTGCAATCACGAGGCCCCGGGTTCAAATCCCGGTCCGTCCACTCCCAACACTGGACCCGTCCAGTTCTTCCCTTTTATGGTCCGCTGGTATTTCGTCAGCTGAGACATTGCCGATCGCCCGGTTGCGATCCGGCGCACTGACCGATCCTTTGCATCCGCACGCGGCCCTCGTAACCCAACTATGATTAGCCTCCTGCTCCAATAGAAACCGTTCAGAGGAGATCTATGCAGCAGAACATCACTACGCGGCTTGACGACCAGCTCATGCTCGAGTTCGCCATCCGGACCGGGCTGGAGGGCGGTCGGCCACCTCGCCGCTATCTCTGGACCGACGCATATGCTGTATGCAACTACCTGGGGAGATACCGCGACCGGAAGGACGAGGCGGCCCTGGAGACGGCGCTTCGCCTCATCGATCAGGTTCACGACGTCCTAGGCCGCTTCAGCCCGGAGGGCGAGAGGACGGGATGGATAAGCGGGCTTAGCGACGATGAGGGAGATAAGCATCCGACGGCTGGCGGCCTTCGCATCGGCAAGCCTCTAGAAGAGAGGTCCGCCGACCAGCCTTACGATCCCGGGCTGGAATGGGAGCGGGACGGGCAATACTACCATTATCTGACGAAGTGGATGCACGCTCTGGCCCAGGCGGGCCGCGTCACCGGCGACATTCGGTACATCGAACAAGGGGCGGAGCTGGCGCAGGCCGCCCACGCTGCTTTCGTTCATAACCCAGTACGCGGCCAGCGCAAGATGCTGTACTGGAAGATGAGCGTCGATCTGTCCCGGCCTCTGGTGCCGTCGATGGGGCAGCATGATGCCCTGGACGGCTATCTGACGTTCGTGGAGTTGCAGGCGGCCGGAACGGCGGTCAAACCCGGCTCGAGGAATCTGCTCGTCGCCGAGATATCGGAACTGGCGATGATCTGTCGCGGCGGAATGTGGGAGACCGATGATTCGCTGGGCATCGGAGGCCTTCTAACGGACGGCTCCCGCATGGCCCAGCTGATGCGGGAGGGCGCGCTGACCGACGCGTCGATGCTGAGCAACATCCTGCGGGCAGCCCTGCCAGGCCTGGAGATGTTGTCGAACGGAGGCGTGTTGGACCAGACGGCGGAACGGCGCTTGGCCTTCAGGGAGCTGGGCATGGCGATCGGCCTGAAGGGCGTAGGGCTGATACGCGGGTCGCTGCTGGGGCAGGCCGATCAGTACGGCAACAGCGCCAACATGAGGCTGGTCCAGGAGCTCATGCGGTACCTTCCGATGTCGGAGAGGATCGAATCCTTCTGGTCCTTGCCGAAGAACCGACAGGCAGATACCTGGGAGGCGCACCGGGACATCAACGACGTCATGCTGGCCACGTGCATCGAGCCGCAGGGCTTCCTGAGGTTCTGAGGCCGCGGTCCAGCCTTCACCACGAGCCGTACGTCCCGAAGTCCTTGGCTGCCTGTACCAGGGCGTTGATGTTGGCCGGCGGTGTGTAGGGCGGCACCTCGCACGCCGTGCCCAGTATGAACCCGTGAGGCGAATCCCGTCCCCGGACGATCTGCTCCTTGGCCTGCTCATATACCTTCCCGGCGTCGGGCATGATCATGATCTTGGTGTCCACCGATGGCATGATGGTCGCCAGGTTGCCGAACTCCTTGGCCATGAGGTCCGCCGGGAAGACCTCCCGGCCCTGGTAGCCGATATTGACGATGGTGAACGGCGACCACATTGCATGCTCCCTGATCACCTTGTAATCCGTCTCATGGTTCCCGCACAGGTGGTAGAACACCTGCGGTCCAGCGCCCTTGCGGAACGCGCCGTCCACCAGCTTCCGCAGGTATTTGGCCGAGAAGTCGGCCACCATCTGGTCGCTGAACACGTCGTTGTTGGCCAACACCGAACCGGTGGATATCATGGCCATCCCGTACTTCTTTGACATGACCTCGGCGCCGTTGATGGCCGTCTGCGTGTACTTCTCCACCAGGTCGTGCGCGGCGTCCGGTTCGGCCAGCGTCCACATGATGAAGTTGTCCACCCCGCACAGCTGGGCGGCCGAACCGGTCAGGTCGGAGACGTTGACCATGGGGATGAACATCTCGGGCAGGTGCTTCTGTACGTAATCGTTGGCCCGGCTGTACTGCTGCATCGTCCATCCCTTGGCCAGCGACTCGGTCGAGGCGATCTCGACCTTATCCACCTCGGCGGGCGAGGAGATCAGCGGCGCCACGGGCACCGGGGGCATGGTCTCCATGTACCGGATGTCGACGCCCATCTCCGCTACCCATGATAGCGAGAAGTACCAGTGCGTGACGGGCAGCAGGTCGTACATCTGGGATGCGTAGGCCACGCAGTGCGCTCCCAGCTCCGGGTCCCGGTAGAAGTCTCCGATGGTGTTCCCGCATGCCACCGAGGCGTGGGACAGCATCATCGGATCAACCGATATCCGGTCGAACTTGGTGCCCATGAACGGACTGGCGAAGCGCTTCTTGGACCTGTCCAACCACTGCTTGTCTATGGGAGGAAACCTATCTGCCGTGGACATAACCGCCGAACTCCACCCCAGCTTATGGCTTAACGGGATATATACTCGGTGCCTTAGCCATTCACCTAACGCTCAGGACCATGCCCACAACCGTCCGTCGGCAGATAGCAGCCGCACCGGGACGCCGTACAGCTCGGAGAGGTTCTCTTCCGTCAGTATGTCCCTCCCCCCGTCCCTGAACACCCGCCCGCCGTGCATCATGATGATTCGCCCGATCTCCGGGATGATGTCCGAGGGATCGTGAGTGACGAGGATGAGGCTTCGCCCGCTGGCCGCCAACGATCGCATCGCTCTGCTGACCAGGTGCTTCCCCGTCAGGTCGAGCGCGTTCATCGGCTCATCCAGTATGAGCGCTTCGGGGCGATTGACCATCGCCCTGGCCATCAGCACCCGGCGGGCCTCCCCCATGGACAGCGTGTTGACCGTGCGGCAGGCTAGATGCTCGGAGCCGACCGACCGCAGCGCTTCCGCCGCGAGGTCGATCATGCTGCCGTCGATCGCCTGCGACCTGTTGGTCCCGATCGAACCGAACAGGCCTGAAAGCACTGCATCCTGAGCGGTCATGCCTCTCCTCATCTCGTTCTGCAGCTCGCCGGAGACGAGACCGAACGCCCGCCGGACGTCGAATAGGGAGTAGTTCTCCTCCCCCCTTATCCGGACGTATGCGCCGCTGACGGAGGCGTCGTGCCGCAGGTCGGCCACCATGGTCCGCACCAGCGACGACTTGCCCGATCCGTTCGGACCGAGGATGGCCACGCGTTCCCCGCGGTCGATGCGCAGATCCACGTCCTTCAGCAGGATGTTGCCGTCCCTCTCGATGCTGACGCGGTGCATCTCCACCAGCGGTTCGTTCATGCCGCACCGATACCCGCGGTCGTATTTCCCCCTTTGGCCCCCTATCGCCGCCGCATCACCTTGTGCTTCCTTGATCGTCGAAAGCGGTAATTACGCGTCCCACTTATCACGTGGGGAAGGATTTCACATGAACGAGATGCAATGGGACCTCAGCCAGCTGGTGGAGAGCACCGATCCTGCTTACATAGTCGACCGCCTGGAGAAGATGGTCGCCGACGCCGGCGCATTGAACGAACGGTACAAGGGAAGGATCGAGGGTCTGGACGCCGCCGGCCTATTCAAGCTGCTGGAGTCCCGCGACGAGTTCTCGCTCAAGTACGAAGGGGCGGCCATGTTCTGCAACCTGCGTTACTCGGCGAACTCCACCGATCCGGTGGCGCAGCAGCTCAACGATGCCATGAGAAGAGCGGGCGTCCGCGCCGGCCAGAAGCTCGCATTCATGGACCTGGAGCTGGGAAAGCTTCTCGCCGCCCGGCCGGAGCTGGTGCAGGCGCCTGAACTGGAGGAGTTCCGCCATCTGCTGGAGCGCATCGTCCGAAGGGTGCCTCACCAGCTGTCCGAGGTGGGAGAGCAGCTCGTGATGACCAAGGACCAGAACGGCATCGACGCATGGTCCCAGCTGCAGGGGGATTGGCTCAGCACCCGTTCGTTCAGGATCACCGTCGACGGCGAGGAGAAGGAGCTGCCGTACGGCCAGGTGATCGGCCTCTACGAGGACCCCCGCCGGGACGTCCGCAAAGAGGCCAACCGCGTCGTCTATGACGTACTGGGAAAGGACGACATCGTGTGGTCGACCGCGCTCCGCTCGGTGTGCGCGGACCACATCCAGATGTGCGAATGGAGGAAGTATCCCTCGGTGATGACGCAGAGCCTGATGGCCAATGACGTCGAGGAAGGCGCAGTGCATGCCCTCATGCGGACCATGGAGAAGAACGTGGATGTATACCGGCGGTATCTTGCGATCAAGGCGAAGCTGATGTCCCTGCCCAAGCTGGGGAACTGGGACATAATCGCCCCCCTGCCGAATGATCCGGGCAAGAAGTACTCGTGGGAGGACGCCAGGAAGAACGTCGTCGATGCCTACACCGCGTTCGACCCGGAATTCGGGAAGTACGCGAAGGACATGCATGAGACGAGGCACATCGACGCTGAGGTGCGTAAGGGAAAGGTCAGCGGGGCGTTCTGTGCCACCTGGTTCGACGGCCGCTCCGCCTACGTGCTGCAGAGCTTCAACGGCCTGGTCGGCGACGTGTACACTCAGGCGCACGAGCTCGGGCATGCCATCCACGCCTACCTGGGCTCTCGCGCCCAGCGGCCCAGCAACTACGAGATCGGCTCCTGCATCGCCGAGTGCGGCTCCACCTTCGGGGAGCTGCTGCTGACCGAGCACCTGCTGTCCAACACCTCCGCCAAGGAGGAGAAGCAGGCGGTGCTGTGCAAGGTCCTCGACGAATTCGGAATGGCCGCCTTCCAGGTGTCGGCGCGCTACTTCTTCGAGCACAGCATGTACGACGCCATCAAGGACGGCAGGTTCCTGGACGGGGAGACCATATCCTCGCTATGGACCGCGGCGCGGGACAAGATCTACGGCGACGCGGTGGAGTGGCTGCCGGAGATGAAGTGGGAGTGGACCATGAAGCTGCACTACTACATCCCGAGCTACCGGTTCTACAATTACCCCTACGTGTTCGCGCAGCTGTTCGTGTTCGCCATGTACCGCCTGTATCTGGAGCAGGGCGAGGCGTTCGTCCCCAAGGTCAAGGCGCTACTGTCCGCCGGATCGAGCCGCTCGCCCGGCGATCTGGCCAGGGATCTGGGCTTCGACATATCGAGCGAGGGGTTCTGGCAGAAGGGCATACAGCAGGCCGAAGCGTTTATCTCTCAGCTGGAAGATACTATGTAACGGGGAGAATGAAAATGGTGCGGAATGACCGCGGGAGCGAGGGCAGCGGATATCTCCGGTCGAGGTTCACTGAGTCCACCGCCAACGGTACGCGGCTGATCGGGTTCGTCATCGCTCTGGCGTCGGTGGTCCTTCCGTGGGCCAGCGTGGCGAGGATCGAGAACGGGTTCGTTCAGACGATGGGCTCGTACAACCTCATCGACCTGCTCCTGCTCGGCGACCCCACGACCACCCTCGTGGTCGCCGCCTACCTGGCCGGCGTGGCCATCGCCCTCCTGCACGCCTCCTCGGTCGTCGTCGTCCTGGCAGCTTGGTTCGTGCAGGACGACGTCATCCGCGCCTACTTCATGTCCACGATGCCGGCGCCGACCCCCGACGTCACCTACGGCGTCCTGTTCGGCATCGGCTCGTGGCTGGGCTTGCTGGCGGCGTTCCTGCTCATCGTATCCATCGTCGCGTATTTCCGCGGGGAGCGGTACATAGCGAAGGGCGCCCTCCAGCCGTCGGAGGCATACGCCGGAGGCCTGAGGGGTGCTGGGGTGTCCGAGAGCGCCTTATTGTCGAACTTGCGCTGGTGGAACTTCTTCACCGGGCGAAGAAGGAACGAACGTCCCTGACCGGGTCGGCCGAGGCTGCCGCTCCAAGCTGTTGCCGGTACTTCGATGCGCGGGCGTCCAGTATTATCGCCGCGCCCCGGTCGGTCTCCATGCGTATCAGCCGCCCGATGGCCTGCTGGGTCTTCCGCAGCGCCGGCGCCAGGGAGGTGTAGTCCCATCCCTTCCCGAAGCCATACTTCTTGTCGAAGCGAGCCTTCAGCTCATCGGACACCAGCGACGGCGGCGGGTACGGGAGGCCGACGATGATGGCGAGGTTCAGCTCCTCCCCGGGAAAGTCCAGCCCTTCCGCCACCTTGCCGCCCATCACGGTGAAGAACACCCCGTTGCGGCCGCTCTTGAAGCTCTGCACCGCCTCGGCGAAGTTGCGCGATCTGGACTCTTCCCAGAACAGGCGGCGATCGATGCCGGCCTCCAGCCGGGGGCGCATGGACTTGAGCATCTCGTAGGAGCGGAAGAACACCATGGTGTTCCTGGTGGTGCTGTTGCACAGCCCCACGATGCGGTCCTCGATGCGCCGCTTCATCGACGGGTCGGCCCGCATCTCCCGCATCCCGGGATTGACGTCATCGGCGTACAGCACCAGGCGGTTCTCCGGAGGGAACGGGGAGGGGAACACCTTCTGGACGGTGTCCCGCGGAAGGTCCAGCACGTCGACGTACTGCTGGAGCGGCTGCAGGGTGCCGGACATGTGCACCACGCCGTTGCACTGACGCAGGAACTCGAGGGTGGTCTTCGGCTCCAGGCAGGAGGCGATGAGCCCCCCGCCCCCGGACGCCGACACGGTCTTCATGAACCTGGCATCGGAAGCGGCGAACCAGTCCTCCAGCGCCACGGCCAGCTTGAGCGTTGCCGACATGGGGTTGTCGCCGTCCTTGAGCCGCTTCTCCAGGATCATGTCCCCGAGGTCATGCAGGTTCGTCGTCAGCCCGTCCAGCTCCTCGTCGCTGAGCTCCATCTCCTCCCTCATCCGGCCTTCCAGGAATCTGCGGCCCAGTCTCGCTTCCAGCGTGCCGGAGCACTGCGAGTTCGCAGCGTCCTGGATGATATCCCTCAGAACGGTCGTGAGGCGGTTGACGTCCACGCCCTTGGCCAGCCACGCCTTGCCGAACTGCTTGGCCTCTGACTCCACCCCGTCGAGGTCGCTGGCCCACAGCATGAAGGACTCCTCGTCCCTGGCCGCGTCGATCAGGTTGTGGGCCTCGTCCACGATGACCACGAAGTCGTCGGCCGTCAGCTGCAGCCGCTCGAACAGGCTCCTCCGTATGTCGGACGAGAGCATGTGGATGTACGGCAGCACCAGGACGTCGGCCTCGGCCATGATGATCTTCCTCGCCTCGTACGGGCACGCCCCGGTGTTCTGGCAGAACGCGTCGAACTCCTCGGCGGTGGGATTGTTGCGCCGGACGAAGCTGAGGAACATGTTGTCGTCGCATGCCAGCAGGTTGGCGTAGTGAGGGCAACCGCCCTTCTCGTTCCGCATGCTCCTCTTCTTCATGTCCTCGCACACCCTGGACATGGCGCTGGGGGAGATGGCGTCGCCCTCTCCGAAGGAGCGCATGAGCAGGCATGACTTTCCCCGCCCCAGTACTGGCAGGCCGAACACCTGCTTCTTCTCCGATATGCTGCCCAGCTCCTTCATGACCTGGTCGCTCTGCGAGATCGTCCGGGTTAGGTAGATGACCTTCTTTTTCTTGTCCAGCGCATATTCCAGCGCTCCGGAGAGCGCGCAGATCGTCTTCCCGGTCCCGGTGCCGCTCTCCATGACCAGGTGGCGTCCCGACGCCAGGGAGTCGCGTATCGTGTTCACGATCTCCAGCTGCCCCGCCCGCGGCGTGTAGGGAAACAGCCCGGGCGCGGACCGGTCCAGGGCCGGCTTCCTCTCCGGGGCGGCCTTCGCTCCGGTGGACGCCCCGCATTTCGGGCATCGCGACCGGTCCGGAGGGACCAGCATGTTGCATTGCGGACAGAAGTAGCCAGCCATGCTCCGAGCCATGCCCGGAGGCCATATAAACATGCCTGCCGGCATTCTCCCACGTTCCGAAAGTGCCCACCCTGCAGATGAAGGCCCAACGCCGGCCGAGGTGCGGCTGAGGACCTCCGAGCCTGCCCGAACGCCGTCAGGGCGGTCGACGAAGCTCTCGCCGTGTTCGGCCCGAACAATCCCACCCCCATGGCAGTCCAGTTAATATCGACCAAATTTTAATTATCGACACAGGCATTTGGACAGGCGGTCGGAAGGTTTAGGGATGAGCGTAGCGATCGATCTGGCATCAGTGGACGGCACGATGGCCTCCCAAGTGGGAGGAAAGGCTGCCAACTTGGGACAGCTCATCCAGGCGGGCTTCCCCGTCCCCCGTGGCGTGGTGGTCACGGTAAAGGCATACGATGATTTTCTGGCCGAGAACGGCCTGGTGGCGAAGATCGAGGGGATGCTGCGCGGCGTGGACTTCGACCGGGAGGACAGCATCGAGGCGGTCGCTCGAAACATCAAGGAACTGTTCCTGAAGCCCGGCAATGAACTGTCCGCCGATCTGCTGGCCCCCCTCGCCGAGTTGGACCGGGAATGCCTATGGGCGGTCCGCTCCTCGGCGGTCGCGGAGGACCTGGCCTCGGCCTCCTTTGCTGGCCAGCAGGATACGTTCCTCAACGTGCGAAGGGAGGACGTGCCGATGAACGTCCGCCAGTGTTGGGCCTCCTATTGGAATGCGAGGGCCATCTCATACCGGGAGCAGGCCGGGGTACCCCAGCTGCAGGCCGGGATCGCCGTGGTGGTGCAGCAGATGGTCGATGCCAGGAGCTCAGGGATCTTGTTCACATCCGATCCGGTCGGCGGAAGGAAGGACCATCTCATCATCGAATCCTCCTGGGGGCTCGGGGAGTCCATCGCCTCCGGGCTGGTGGCCCCCGACCGCTTCGTGTGCGACAAGGGAGGCCGTAGGGTGGTGGAGTCGGCCATCAATCGCAAGGCCACCGCGATCCATCTCTCCACCGATGGCTCCCGCTTCGTTCCGGTGGATGAGCGGGACCAGACCCGGCCGTCCCTCACCCGCGAGGAGGTCAGGGAACTGATCAACTGGGGCCGACGCCTCGAAGGTCACTTCGGGTCACCCCAGGACGTCGAATTCGCCCTGGAGGGCGATGACATCCTCATCCTCCAGTCGCGCCCCATAACCACCCCGGTCGAGGACGGCGGAACGCTGTGGACCAGGGGATACGGGGACGAGTACTGGGCCGACGTGACCTCCCCCCTGTTCTTCTCTGTCCTGGGCGAACTGCTCACGGAGTACGTCAACCATGAGGGCTCGCGCATCATGGGCTACCGGGACCTCACCGACAAGGTGCTCCTGAAGGTCCATAAAGGCCATATCTACTTCAACGCCGCGGTGCTGGAAGAGGTCTTTGTTTACAACCCCAAGTTCTCCCGCACCAAGGAGCTTCTGAACTACTTCCCCCAGAAGGACCAGGGGCGCATCGCCCAGGCCGACACCAGGATCGCCCGGAGGCTATGGGCGGAGGTGCGAATCGGCCTCCTCGATCCCGACGGGACGATATTCCGAACCGATAAGGCTTACCAGCGTTGGGCTGCCAAGTTCATGGAAGAGATGGAACGCCTCGACGCGATGGATCTGGCGACCCTCTCGGACGAGGCGCTGGACGAGGAGTATGAAAGGCTCATCGAAGCGGGGCTGAAGCACTACCGCCTCATCCGCTATGGCATGGTCACTCACAGCATCGGCACCAACCTCATGGTGAAGACATGGCTACAGAACTGGCTGGACGACCGCTCCGGAGTCTATTATTCCAAGCTCATCTCCGGCCTCGATGACAACAAGACCATTCGAACCAACATCGAGCTGGCCAAGCTGGCCCGAACGGCGGGGAGGGACGACGCGGTCAAGGCGGCGCTTCACTCGCGTACTTCTCGTGAGTTGCTTGCGACCCTGAATACCGACCCGGCCCTGGCCCGCTTCAATGCTGACCTGCAAGCTTTCCTCCGCATGTACGGCCACCGCTCCCACACGCGGGAGTTCTACTTCCCCCGATGGGCGGACGATCCTGCCCTGATAATCGACGTGGTCAAGGCCCTGCTCGACTCCGATATGGGTGACCTTGAGAAACTGGAGCGGAAAAAGGTTCGCGAGCGAAAGGAGACGGAGAGGGAGGTCCTGGAGAGGATCGGCCATCTCCGCCTGGGGCACTTCAAGAGACTCCTGTTCCGAACCGTGCTGCATTATGCCCAAACCTATCTGGGCTTCCGGGAGAACCAGCGCTTCTACCTGGATCACATGATACTGCGGTGGCGGCGGGTATTCCTGGAATACGGAAAGCGGCTGACCGTCATGGGCGTGCTGGAAGCGCCGGAGGACATATTCTTCTTGAGCAAGGAGGAGGTGTTCGAGCTCGTCCACGCCCCCCGGGATGCGAAGGCCCAGGTGAGCGAGAGGAAAGCGGAGTTCCATCTTTACCGCGACATCCTGCCGCCCAAGTTCCTGCGGGGGAACGTGGAGTTCGACGATACGGTGATCCAGAGCAAGGACTCCGCCCGCATCGCCGGCACCTCGGCCAGCCCGGGGGTGGTGTCCGGGACCATAAGGGTCGTCGGCCGCATCGAGGATCTACCTCAGGTCAGGGAGGGTGAGATCATGGTCACCTCCAACACGGACCCGGGCTGGACGGCCATATTCCCCAAGCTGGGAGGGCTCATCACCGAGACTGGCGGCATCCTTTCCCATGGCGCTGTGGTGTCCCGGGAGTACGGCATACCTGCGGTTACGGCCGTGAAGGATGCCACCGCCATCTTCCGGACCGGACAGACGGTGACCCTCGATGGGAACGACGGGACCATCTACATCGTGGAGGTTTGACATTGAACTACGATATGCTTCACAAGCCAGGCGCGGACAGGGAATGGAATGAGAGCTTCTACTTCAACTTCTATGATCCCCATAACGACATCTGCGGCTTCATGCGCATAGGTCTAAAGCCCAACATGGATGAGCGATCCATGTTCTTCTTCCTCATGTTGCCCGACGGCAGAGCGGTGGGAATGCGCGGCGCCGCGCCGGCGGGCGACGGCTCATTGTCCGTCAAGGGGCTTGAGTTCATCATGCTGGAGCCGGAAAGGCGGTGGCGGCTGCGCTACCAGGGGCCGATGGCCCGGATGGGGGCAGAAGAGGTCACCATGGTTTCCATGGACCTGACCTTCGATTGTCTGGCTCCGACCTATGACTATCGTCGCAGCGTCGGCGCGGAAGGGGAACGGATCGCCCGGCAGGTCGCCTCCGAGCATCTCGAGCAGTTCGGCCAGGTCTCCGGCACCATCGATATCGATGGCCAGAGGACCACGGTCGATGGCCTGGGGGAACGGGACCACTCCTGGGGGGTCCGCGACTGGAATGCTCCCAAGATGTGGTTCTGGATCACTGCCCAGTTCGACAAGGGGGCCGCCCTCAACGTCACCAAGCTCTTCACCGAGGAAGGGGAGGTGTCGGCCGGGTTCGTCCACCTGGACGGACGCACGGTCCCTCTTACCCATGCTGACATCGTCACGTCGTTGGATGCCCGGGGCTGGCCTAGCTCCCTGGAGATGGCCTTGACCGACAGTGAGGGCGGCAAGCATATGGTCACCGTCGAGGTCATGAGGTCGGTCCAGGTGCCGTTCGTCGGCCGAGACGGCAAGTCCAGCTCGCTCATGCACGAGACACTGGCCCGGTATGTTTGGCGCGGCAGGACCGGATACGGCATAGCCGAGGTCCTGCTCCGGCAATGAACCTCAGATAAGAAAAATCGGTTTGGTCTCACCGGACCTGCTGGAACATGCGCTGGGCGCGGTGCATATTAGAACGTTGTCCGACGGAAGCTCAATGGCACTGGCAATGCCCATGGCCGTCGTCTGCCCTTGGCAGGTCCCACACCCTTCTGAGCAGCTGCAGGACCTCGTCATGGCCGTTGCAGATCGCGTAATCGTCGGTTATGGGGGTGTCCTTGGCGATCTCGTAAGAATGCTCGGGCGCCGGGCTGTCATAGTGGAGGATGTACACGCGGAAGGTACCTCGGGCCGCCTTGTCCGCTTTGGGGGCCGAGACCACCGATGCGCCGTAGTCGTTCGGGAAGCGGTAGATGTCGTGGATGCGGTCCCCCTCCATGCATCCGCACACGCACCGGGCGTTGAGATCGACCTTGTGCTCGTCGAAGTTGATGCTCATGACCATCGTGGATATGGCCGTGGCATGATATAATTTCGAGGTCGCATCAGGCTAGGGGGACCCATCCGGCCACCCGCAGCTTGCCGCCATCGAGGTACATCAGCACCGCCCTGCTCCCAGCAGGATGCACCAGCGGCTTCTCCAGGGACAGCGTGACGGACGGCCGTTTGACGTCGGCCCCGCTCACCGAGGTGATGCGGGCCGGAACGAACTGCATCCAGTGGCCCACGTGAAGCACCATGCCCTCCTTCAGCGGATGTTTCCAGAAGCCCACCAGCTCGGCGGTGCCGGTGATCTCGGTCGTTCCCCTCAGTCCGGGATCGGTGCTCAGGACTATGCCGCGGTCCAGGTCCTCTACCGTGATGTTCTTCAATGCCAGCCCGACGCGGTCGCCGGCCGTGGCCTCGTCGTAGTCGTCGTCATGCTTCTGGATCGAACGGACCTGGGCGGTCTTCTCGGTGGGCAGCGCCTTCAGCGTATCATGCTTCCTGATGGTCCCTCTCGTCACCATTCCCAGGATTACGGTGCCCACTCCCTTGACGTTGAAGAAGTGGTCGATCGGAACGGCGCCCGGGACGTCCTCAGCGGCCCTGGCGCCGGTCTCGGAAACGGACAGCAGCATCTGCCGGATCGCCGTAGCGTCGTCATCGATGAACTCGTAGTTCTCCAGCACCGTCCCCTTGATCAGCGGCGCCAGCTGCTCCGGCGCGATGAAGTTGCGAAGCACGAACCATCCCTTGGCCACCCCGACGCTGTGCAGCATCACCATGCACTCCCCTAACTTGGCGTCGATAGCCTCGACCACCACTAGGGCGCGGTCGGCCATGGAGGCGGAGAAGAACAGCGGCGCCAGCCGGTCCGGGTACCCGGTGGGCTCCAGCATGGTGACGGTGTCGGTGCCCTGCTTGATGTCATACAGGGTGATGTCGGAGACCGTCCCCTTCTTCCCGATGTCCTTGGAGTACCCGTTGGGGGCGATGACAGCGACGTTGAGATTGGCCATGCCGAGGAAAGGCCTGGAGGCGGATAAGAGGATTGCGGTGGCCGCATCGAGGCGACCGGGGAAGGGATGCCTCGGCGCCCCGAAGCGCATCGATGCCGTTGCCGATGACGTCGTTCAACGC